>ERZ1699235.483-NODE-483-length-15576-cov-3.559518_pt1 | contig 15576 bp, 15 predicted proteins | sample MGYA00581546_ERZ1699235 | MGnify/ENA primary metagenome ERZ1699235 (study PRJEB42319, sample SAMD00040334) | human oral metagenome | material: saliva | host: Homo sapiens | study: EMG produced TPA metagenomics assembly of PRJDB4115 data set (Metgenomic analysis of... | reverse complement strand
AAATTGACCTGTATACACCGTATGAGAATCGAACTCATGTTACTGCCGTGAAAAGGCAGTGTCTTAGCCACTTGACCAACGGTGCTAATATGTGGCTGAGAAGTAGTGCGCACTAAATCTCACTCACCCCAGTCGCATCGGCAACTGAACCACAAGATGTTTTACAAATTGTATAAACAAATATACAATTCAACCTGTTTTATCTACACTTCGGATACACTAGGAAACCTTTGACCAGTATCTATGTGAAATGTGTAGCCATCTCACAAACTGCCTTAGAACAAAGTCTGTGGACTCTATTAACTAGTATAGTTCTAAGATTGGAGTAATGGGAATCGAACCCACGCATTTCGGTCATCAAGACCTATCCTTACCGCTTGGATATACTCCAACCAATCTTTATCTGAAGCTGATTGGTTGCTTCTACACTTCTTGTCGCGAACTTTGAGCGTAACGAGGGTTCTTTAAATTAATTGTTGTCATTCCCTAAATGACCTTATTGAAAATGTAATTTTCAATATTGAAATAATCGGAGTCGAACCGAAATTTGTATTCCAAAGTTAATACAGTATTTCTTTAATTTTATTTGATTTAATCAAGGTCTTGCGCTTTTGATAGCATGTTAAATATTGTAATGCATCTTGATGTTTTTTGTTTTTGGTATCATGTTGTTCAAAATCAGTTTAAAATCGTAGACTGGAAAAAAAACTTGGTTAACCGACATTTGGTATCATGTTATTCATAGTGATTTTAAACTTAGTATCGAAATAGTTGATACTTCTTCACGCTTTTGGAACCATGTTGTTTAGAATGATTCTAAAATTTGAGAATCGTAGTTCAGATCCAAAGTGCGCTTTTGGAACCATGTTGATCATAATGATTCCAAAATTTCATTTTAACATGATTTTTGATTAACTAAAACTGTTTCTTATTAGATAACTAATTTATGTAAATTAGACATTGCTGAACAAGTAAAGAGTAGCAGTTGTTACAAATTCGGATACCATTCAATTTATATTGAATTAACGCATCCAAGGTCACCAAGTTGACCTTTTATATAGAACTCAATCACGCTTCCGTCTTGATGGGACCTGCTGGATTCGAACCAGCGACACTCAAGGGTTTGACGCCTATGTTGTGGTCGGTTGTCTTCTCGCACCGACGTGTACCTTTCGCTTGAAAGATAGGAATTACCACCTACCAAAAGCCCCGTTCGACTATATGATTGAAACAGACTCTGAGGGAATCGAACCCCCATCCGTGGTTTTGGAGACCATTATAATAGCCATTATACGAAGAGCCTAAAGGAATAACTAATAATAGTTGAAATGCATTGTACACTACATTTCACTTGCGCCAGTCACATCCGTAACCAGACTAGTTATTAATTATTTGATTACGCCTTAATAGCGGTTCAAAACATGACTTCACTAAAACCTTGAGAGTAATAGTTACTGATACTGAAAATTGCAGCTACTAAAGCCATGACTCAACAACCTTATTCAGATTGTTGAACCTAAATGGTATAACATATGAAAATATGAAATTCCGTTTGGCAAGGAAGATGTGGGATTCGAACCCACGCGCCGTTTTACCGACCTGACGGTTTTCAAGACCGTTCCCTTAAGCCTGACTTGGGTAATCTTCCATTAGACCTTATTTTTCTGTCTTAGACTTAACTTCAGCTACTAGCTAAACTAGTATTCTACTGATTTAGAGATTCAGAAAAACAAGGGGATGACTCAACAACCTTATTCAAATTGTTGAGCTGAAGTTGCAATGACTTTTGCAATCTTTCTGGCATCGGAATTGCAGGATTCGAACCTGCGACCCCTTGGTCCCAAACCAAGTGCGCTAACCAAACTGCGCTAAATTCCGAAGATACTATTTTTAAAATTTTAGAGTGTGAAGTTAATTACTAATTGTGACTTTCTTTTTTTATTTTTGAAATGGTCTTCACACTCTTAACGGAACGAGTGGGACTTGAACCCACGCACGCTTTTACACGCCTAACACGTTAGCAATGTGTCCTCTTAACCAACTTGAGTATCGTCCCTGAATAATATTTTTTTTTGACTTTTCACATCAAGCCAATCACGTTTGGGTTTATGTTGAATAAATTAATTTGAAATTATTTAAACATATATATCTTCTGATTCTCTACTTTTTGTATCATATTAAATAAAATGGAAAAATGGCTTTGGCTCTGTAACACTTATTTTTGGTATCATGTTAAATGTTAAACAAATCTAAAACCTCAGATCTTTTGGAACTATGTTGAACAAACTATTTCCAAATCTAAAACACTTTGGATCTGAACTACGCTTCTCAAACACTTTTGGAACCATGTTAAACAAACTATTTCCAAAACCTCGATTCAACATGATTTTGTGTAACTATTATTATTTGTCATAAGTTATTTCTGACGAAACATTGCTTGTTGACTAAAGAATAATATTTGAATACAAATTCAGATGTCATTCAAACAATGTTGAATTAAGACATCCAAGGTCACCAAATTGACCTTAAAATAAAATAGCGCCCAAACAGGCAAACAGCGCTATGAACCTCGGATGCGCACTGTGCATTCTCGTTGAGGTTGTTTTTAGACAGAGGGAAAGCCCTCACCAAGTTTCGATTAATAATAAGGGGAGCAAGTCCCCAACGAAAGTTTTTAAACGTGGGTCTAGCCCACGAATACAAATATTCTATCGATTTTTGGTACAAAAATCAATATGAATAAAATCGGTTTTCCCCAACGAGGTCTTCACCGAAAACCCTAAACAAAGCTTGTTGATAGACTTTTGGGTAGTCTAAAAACTTTATAACGCTTAAGTATACTCATAGTAACACTTTTATGACAACTAAACTTTTTAAAGTTTAATTGCCTGAAAAATAAGGTCCGAGAGGTTATAAGCTAACCATGGATATATTTTTGACAGATTAGATGAAATTAAAATTAAAAATTCTAAAACACCTTCTAGCTGTTGCCATTTTGATGAATGGAACGATTTACATCGACCTTTGACGAATGTTACCATCCGCACGCACTTCATCTCACGTTCAGGCATATTAATTTGAGTTGAATTTGTTAACACAATCAACTTTCGTTAATGTTCCCCAAAAGCCTGTTTATTAAACCTTTGTGAGTTCTCACAAGGGTGGAGGTTGAACAAAAGATGTTCAAAGGATTCGAACCTTTGGTTCCGCTTGGAACGTACCCAACATATTTTAACTACAATTATTCCAAGTAATTGCCATTAAAATGTGTTACACCACCACAATTTTGTCATTGATACCGTATTACCGTTACCGACCCAGGGATGTGGAACTGGTGTTATGTGACGCATCAGAATCGAACTGACTAACACTTGTGCCACAAACAAGAGGCTCACCATTTTGCCTTACGTCACCATAATAAAATGATGTAGCTGATTGGTACAGCGCTCATCCCAATCACTTGCGCCAAACGCGTCCGCATCCAGACTACATCGTAACAACATATCTTCCCAACAGCGAGGATGGTATGTTGTCACCAAGTATACTTGGGGAAGCAAGAACCCACCGAAGCAGATTCTCGCCATAATCCCATGCCGATTAACGGGTTTGAACCGCTGACTCTCTGATTACAAATCAGATGCTCTACCAATCTGAGCTAAATCGGCTTACTAAGTTTGTGGTCGAGCACTTAGAAAACTCGTCAAAGGATTCCAACCCTTCGAAGAACACACCTCACGGTTAACCAATCTCATTAGGTTCCGAGTGTCTTGGATTTATGTGTTTTTTATTTAAGGATTCTCACCTAAAGACCTTCTACCAAAGCCTTTCTCCGTCGAGTATTGAGCATACTCAGCCAACTTTGTTACTGCTTGGTTTTTGCTAGTAGTTGACCTAGAGTTTCTTTTTGGAAAAGAAACTTGAACCTGTTTGTAGCTGAGAGGTTCGTGCGCACGTCCTCTCACTTACTTCAATCGTTCAATCGACAAGCGCGACTGAACTACATGATTTGAAAAGGGGATCTAGTCCCCAAAAAATTGCTCTGATACTGAGGATTTTGAGCGTTTACCTCAGTAATTTATTTTCTTGGTTTTTTACTTAGGGGTCAAGGGGTGGAAAAGACAGACCGCTGCCAAAACTGCGCCTTGCATCCACCTAGTTCTAATGTACACTCAACTAGGATTTACCGCCTGAGTTTAATGACTTCATCGGGATATTGGTCAATTTTTTTGCCAACTTGTGAGGTATATTATTACCCTTGAGTATGGTATCACTCAGAGCAGTTAAGGTGACGTACTCAGGTCTATTTTTTGCCAACTTTACAAGCAATGCTTGACGGCGATGGTATCTCCGTTGGTTTTACGTTTAGCCTAACGGAACAATTTGGGTTGTCATATTCAGGACAGTTCTTTATTGTCCTCCGTTATAGGTCGAGAAACACCTTGTTTTATCGTCACCGCTTAATTGGTGGACGAACACCTTCTTTATTTACAATCTAGGTGATTTATATCCCACAACCTAGATAGGTCGAGAAACACCTTGTTTTATCGTCACCGCTTAATTGGTGGACGAACACCTTCTTTATTTACAATCTAGGTGATTTATATCCCACAACCTAGAATGTGGTAAAATTTAACGAACCGAATCATTTATATCCCACACCATTGGCAAGTGGCAAAATTTATAAGTTTAATTAACTTATTGTAAGTCTATTATAATAAATAATTTAAATATTGTCAACTATTTTGTATTTTTAATGGACCTTGCAAGGTTTGAACTTGCGACTGCCCTATTATGAGTAGGGTACTCTAACCAACTGAGCTAAAGGTCCTAAAAGTCGGACATGGGAATCGAATCCACACATATCGTTTTTGCAGAACGATGCCTTCACCTTTCAGCCAATCCGACGGTTATTTTGAAATAAATGAGTTTACAATTGTGGACCAATAATTGTAAATCACATAAATTGATAACATTAGAAGAATGGTGACATATATGGTGAATAAGATATCCCCAATCTTATTTTCGTGTCTAATGGACGAACTACAAATGTCAATATGGATCATCAGGAAATACCAATTCAATCCACCAACAGTAAATGATAATAATAATACTTTTTCAGGTCCAAACGCAAAGTTCACTAACATATGTGTGACAAACCAAATTGGAAGTGAAATTAAAGAACTTAGACATACGTATCTGTCTAGTATATGTTTGAGTTTTTTTGTCATAATCGGTTTCATTTTTTAGTAAGAAGTGGAAGTAGCTATATCGAAATTGACAACAAGATGTAATAAATCTTCAGTTTCGTTATATTCTAAATGAGATGTAGAGCCTTGAATATTAGTCAAACCATATTGTGGGTCACAATAACCTTTCATCTCTGAGTATACAAACGTATCTTCTGGAAATTGTTGAAGAGCTTCAATTAATTCTTTTACTGTCATGTTGTTTGTCTCCTTTTTGTAAAAAAAAACCACAAACCCTTCGAACGCTTGTTCTACTTCGGGTTTGCTCGATCCGACATGTCGCTACTATGTCGGTGATTGCGCAGGAGGGATTCGAACCCACGACCTACAGGGTATGAACCTGCCGAGCTACCGCTGCTCTACTGCGCATTGATATTATATTTTGAATTATAAGACGGGCATAGTTTAACTTTTGAAATGTTGAATTTTGATTTATCAAAAAAATTAAAAATTAGTACTTTATTATTATGTCAATTTTTAACTTCGAGAAGTCCGCATTTTGGCATTATGTTAAATAAAGTAGTTCCGAAAACTCGTTTCAACATGATTTTGTTTAACTATTATTGTTTATCATAAGTTATTTCAAAAGGAATATTGCTTTTTGACTAAAGAATAATAGTTGAAAACAAATTTAGATACAATTCAAACAGTATTGAATTAACGTATCCAAGGTCACCAAATTGACCTTATGAGATAATAAGTTGTGAATTGGGTTCACAATATAGGTATCGAGAGAATTGAACTCACCATTTAGATTCAACTATCTCAAATTCGATTATTTGCAACTAACCAAATTGAATATTGATTGGAGAATCCGATCTTTAAACAACCATTTACGTTATTTGTTTAGACCTTCCATTATCATAAAAATCAAACTGTTATTAACGGCGATTTTTATTAGATACCCATGTACCGTACAGGAATCGAACCTGTGTTTCAACCGTTGATTGGAGCGTTTTACCACTAAACGAACGATACAAATAAATTTTGAGCTACTTGACTACCTCAGTCGTTTCACTCAGGATTAGATTAGCAAGACAAAAATCCAACCCTAGTGGAAATCAATTAGTTTTTCAACGTTCCAGAAGTCTCTTGCTAGACTCGGTTGATGCCATATGTGTTAATTCACTCACTAATGATTTCGAAATGATAAAATAGCTAGGATTATCATTTCTTTTTCAGGTTTACCACCAAACCTCAATTCATCGTTTATCGGGTTTTACAGTGAATCGATTGAACTTCACCAACAGGGTTCGAACCTGTGACATTCTGATTAACAGTCAGATGCTCTGCCGACTGAGCTATAGTGGATAAATTAGTTTTTATTTGCTGCTATCAAACAAAAACTAAAATGCTGTAGCAGACGTCCCTACAACTAGTCATGCCATTGACCTGGTTTTAACTCAGGATATCCAAAACCTTTGAGTCTACGTTCTGTTGATGCCACAATGTGATCAGTTGGATTTTTCGCTGATCGGTATAGCGACATAGCAAGTATAAACCTAAATGATAAGGACGGTCTTGAACCGCCTTCCTAGAGATTAACGTTACCTTTCTCTTTTGCATCACCCTCAAATGCTTCTTATCATAAAAGAATTTTGAAAATACGATTCCGACGGGATTCGAACCCGCGATCTCTGCCGTGACAGGGCAGCGCGATAACCAGCTTCGCTACGGAACCTATTTACCAAACAATTTCGCAGCATGACCTGGTGGAAATTGTGTGGTTATTTATAGTATTATGTAATTATCCAAAACGTGTCCATCACTTTTTTTGTTAGTTTCGAACCTAATTCAAAAAGCTCTTCCACACATCATCCGTTTTAGCTACCATCCCTTCACAACAACTCAGAAGTTAGCTAGACTTCATCAACATTATTGTCACCCTAGTTCATCTGATTCGAGCAGGAAAATAATTACAAGTTCATCATTTTTTGTCATACCTTAGATTTCTCACTCTAAGTAGACTACACTCCCCTATGTGTCATCAGGAAGATAATAATGTAGGTAATATTAAACCTAAACCTATAATGGCGCAAGGTGGAATCGAACCACCGACACACAGGGCTTCAACCTGCTGCTCTACCTAACTGAGCTATCGCGCCTAATTTTTTATACACCGTAGGGGAGTCGAACCCCTATTGCAGGCGTGAAAAGCCTGTGTCTCACCTAACCATTAGACGAACGTTGCTAATTGAAAACATCTTTAATGGGGACGGGCTCGAACCGTCAGAACCAGTCTCACATCATCGTAATGGTTGCTCGTCCATCGTACAATCTACACTTCCATAAATGTACGAACGTAACCTCACCATTAGTTACCACCTATAGACGTTTATGTTTACAACAGTTATTTGGTTTACCCAAAGTTTGTTGTATGACTCGTACTGGGCTCGAACCAGTGACCCTCTGATTAAAAGTCAGATGCTCTACCAACTGAGCTAACGAGTCTAAGAACTGGGACGGCTGGTATCGAACCAACGATCAAGGAGTCAAAGTCCTTTGCCTTACCACTTGGCTACATCCCATTAAATTGCCAGAGCTTGAACTCTCTAGCTGAAACGAAAAACTTCCAAAATCGTTTCGATGGTCAACTAATTGCAAATATTGATTGGAAGGTTCAATATGAGACCGTATGAGTTGCCGTTTTTGGTTAATGCTTTTATTATAACATAATATTAAAAAGTTTGCAATACTTTTTAATGTTTTTATTGATATACTTGTGACGAGAATTGCACTCGCAAGCCTGCCATTGATTGAGGCACCTGTTCATTCAGGATTTTACGGGATTTGGCGAGCATGGCAACTCACTATTTCTAGCTAAAGCACTGTCCCGATGTGTCTGCTGGTTCCACCACACAAGTACGAAAGACTGAAGTCATTACTTGACTTCAATTCCTTTTTATAATTTAAGATTTTATTTTAAATTAAATTTTTGGCGAGAGTTTGTTTATCTGCGATTCTTTGAATTTTACATTTATGAATGTCACAGTTCGCACGGGCGTGAACTACCACGACCTACATTTGGGCGTGAACTACCACGACCTACATTTCATTTAGAGGTCATGGCTTCTTGGGAAGAGTGTACAGTTTCGTTATAAGTTTATCCTATAGACCATCTTATAACCAGAGCTCCACTTATTGACCAAGCTAACCCCGTGGTTCCCACGGTTTTTATAATATCGTTTAGGAAATCATTTCTAAACCTTTGTTTTTAATGTTAATAGCAGCATTGATGTCACGGTCGTGGTGAGTATCACAGTTACTACAAGTCCATTCACGAACAGATAAAGCTTTTTTACCATCTTTATGGTTACAATGTGAACAAATTTGACTAGATGGATACCATTGGTCAATTTGTACAAATTCTTTACCATATCGTTCACATTTGTATTCAATCATATTTACAAACATAGATCATCCGACATCTGCTATGGATTTAGATAATTTACGATTTTTAATTAAGTTATGAACTTTCAAAGTTTCCATTACGATATAGTCGTGGCTTTTGACTACTTTAGTAGAAACTTTATGTAAGTTATCTAAACGTCTATTTTTAATTTTATTATGAATTTTAACTACTTTACGTTTTTGTTTCTGATAATTTTTACAATCTTTTAATGGTTTTTTGAAGATTATTTTGTCCAAATCACCATTTTCGTCATAAACACGTTCTTTAACGTTATTTTCAAAACGTCTACTGAGAATACGTTGTTCTTTACGTAATTTATTTTGTAATTGACGAAAATGTTTTGGATTATCATATTTTTCATTATCAGAAGTAATAGCTAAATGTGTTAAACCTAAATCAATACCAACTATGTTATCTTTAGATAAAATAGTTTCTTCTTGATTGTCAGGAACATCATATAAAATAGATGCTGTATAATAACCACTAGGTACTTGTTCGATTGTTACAGATTTAATCAAACCTTCGATTTGTCTATGTAAAACAATTTTAATACCTGATTTGAATTTGGGTAAAATTAGTTTATTATTTTCAATTCGAATAGTACCTTTTTGGTTATTGGTTTTATAACTAAGTTTAGAACGTGATTTCTTTTTAAATTTTGGTTTACCAAAGTGATCTTTATTATTTTTATAATTACGAAACGCTTGTTTTAAATTCATTTGACTATTAGCTAATGCTAATGAATCCACTTCTTTCAAAAAAGGGTAATCTTTTTTGTAATAAGCTGGGGTTGTAATTAAATCATTATCATAAAAATCAGCTAACATGAGATTATAAACAAATCGTGCACAACCAATGGTTTTATTGATTAAAATAGATTGGTTTTTATCAGGGTAAATTCTATATTTGACAGCTGTTAACATTATTTTCCACCTTGTCTCAAAATATAGTTTTTAACAACATCAATTTGAGTTGAACCTATCGAATTCACATAAAAACCCCGTGTCCAAAAAGAATTTTGATATAACTTTGATTTTATTTCAGGTAATTCTTTTTTAATCAATCTTGAACTAGCTGTTTTAGCAGCATTCACGTATTTATTTAAGTTGGTTGATGGACTAATTGATAAAATTGTATGAACATGATCTTTATCATGATTCCACTCAATTATTTCAACATCGTATAATAAACCAATTTTTTCAAAAAGTTCTCTAATTCGATCAGATATAGTGTCATCAATGACATCACGTCTATATTTAACTACTAAAACTAGATGCAATGTAATACTATATACCGAATGTTGTGTTTTACGATACATATTCTATTCCTTAATTATATTTTAGTTATATACTAATTATATCACAAAAGAATATCGTTGTAAAGCAAAATATATGGTTTATTAAATTTGATTATTTCATTTTTTTATGCGCAGAGAGGGAATCGAACCCTCACGAACAAATGTTCCCAGGATTTTAAGTCCTGTGCGTCTGCCAATTTCGCCATCCGCGCTAATTTATAACAAATATTATACCGACTTTTTAACGAAAAGTCAATAATAAAAAAATGATGTAAACGAACTCCGTTCGGACCCATCGGCAAGCGTGGTCTCAATGTCAAATAAGGTTTACATCTTCTCGCGAACATAGCAAAATTCGAGAATTCTTTTATTTGATTGAGTCTAAGCTATGTTTTATTGCTCAATCACGGAGAAATGGTCCCAACAGAATTTGAATCTGTAACCGTTCGCTTAGAAGGCGAATGCTCTATCCAGTTGAGCTATGGGACCGAAATATGAACCTGATTAAAATCAGGTCTATAGTATAGATATATACAACTATTATATCGATTTTTGGTACAAAAATCAAAAATAATTATTTGTTTAAACTATTTAACAAATCTTTTGCATTAACAGAATATTTGTCAGCGTAATAAGCAATGGTTGCAATATTCTCGTCAGTAATCTGGTCGCCAACGAGATCGACAATAGTCTGTTGAACTTTATTGTTGGCGTTCAGATAATCCTTAATAGTTTGGAACGTTTGACCTTTAATAGTATAGGTTTGACCATTTAAGGTCAATTCTTTGTCGCCGTCTGGTATGACCGCCATTTGGACGTCGTTTTTGGTTTGAAGAATTGTTTTCAAGCCTTGTGTGATGACTGGTTTGATAGGATTGACCTTAATTTTAGTACAAGCAACGATACTGATTAATACTACAAAAATGAGTAATAACTTTTTCATGAAAATCTCCTTTGTCGGATGGATTGTCTATCTTTACGATTTCTGTGTTTAACTTGTTTTGTTTTATGAATGTTTTTAAACTTATTGTGTAAAGGTTTTTTGTGGTAAGTTAAATAATATGATGTTAATTCAATCTCTTGTTTTTCAATCAATTTAGCTTTTTCTAATTTATCTTGTTCCATTTCTTTAGCGTCTCTTAAGAGAATGTATACGAATAATCCATAGAAAAAAGCAATAGGGATAATTGTTTTAAACCCTGTAGTTACGACCTCTGATAAAATATCTATGATATTGAAAATCATTTTTATACCTTCTTTTTTTTTTCATTCTAAGAATGATTATAACATAATATACAAAAAAAGTCACTTAGATTTTTAATCTAAGCGACTTTTTATCATGCAATGGCATGCAAGGTTTTTCTTGTCATTTTAATGATATTTCGATAGAAAGCACTCGTTAATAGAAAAACGGCATAGCCAAAAGGAATTGCTGTTACAAAAGCTGCGAATGGGGCAGATGTATCATTTGTTGATGCAACATACAAAAAATACAAATAGGTTAGTTTGTATGTTGAAACAGATGCGAGATAACAGCAGATGGAAGCCCAAATGAAACTCTTGAATTTTCTCATGATGCTAAAACTCCTTGATTTATATACTAAATATAAAACCGCTGACCTTTGGTCAGTTTTTTCTTTACCAAATACTCTATTTGTGGTATAATGGAACTATTAAAATTTGAAGGAATGATATATTATGGTAATTGTAATCAGTGTCGCTGTGACATGTGCTATTGTGATTATTTTGAATATTATTATGTTCTTTAGAGATTCAAGATTCAAATGTCGATTTGAAAATAATGTTGGTCATAAGTTGAAAAACTTGACCGATGATAACTATTATTTGAATCAAGACGTTAATAAATTGAAATCTGAATTGGATAAAACGAAATCAAGTATCGACTCTTTACACTCACTTTTCATGGATATGAAAGTTGAAGTGTCAAAAGAATCTTTAACTGTTGATAAACATTTTAAAGATATGGGTGATAAAGTTGATTTAGCTCTGATCTCCATAAGAAATATTCAAAATAATTTTCTCAATCGTGAAGATGAAGAAGGGGTATGAATTTGAAAAATAAGAAGTTATTTTTATTTGGTACATTTTTACTTTCATCTGGCTTAATTTTTAGTGCGCAAGCTAATGAGTCAGATATTATTTCTGAAGTTGATGCAGAACCTACGATTGTTGAGATAAGTCCACTTGAAGTAACTGATGTTGCAACATCTACTGTTGTAGAATCGAATGTGATTGATGATGGAAGTAATAATTCAGGGACTTACCATATCGGTGAAGGTGATATTGGTCAACCAATCCCAGGTGTAAATGATGTGGATACTCAATCTGAGAATGTAGATAAACCTGTCAAAACTGAAAAAGCTCCTGATATTATGGTTGATTATAAAAAAGTAAAGTTTGAACCTTTAAATTATCAACAACAGTCTAATACGTATAACTCGTATGTTGAAGAAAATGAACCAATCGATTTGAATTATAATGTTGATGAAGCAAAAGAAATGAAACAAGAAGTAGTGGATTCAGTTTCATCTGTCAAAGAAGAAGAGCCTGTTGAAGTTTCAACAGCCAATGAACAAAGTGTTGTTGAAAAACAAGTGGTTGATAAAGTTCAGTCTGATGAAGTTGATACAGAAAAAGTTGGTAAATTAATTGATTTACGTCAAGAAGATAAACCAATTGGTAAGATTACAAGATTGAAAGCTGAATTACCTTTAACAGGTATGATGAATACCAAACAAGGGATTGTTGCCAGTTTAATTTTGATGTTGTCTGGTTTAATTTCTTTATTGTATGGATTTTCTAGAAAGTATTTAGGTTAGTGTTATGGCATGGGTGATTAGGACGTATCATAGTAAAGGTGCTGTCGCTTTTGGAAATACATCTAGTTTAATTTTGGATAAAGAATTTGAAACAAAAGAAGACGCACTGGATTATAGATCGACATTAAAAGAATATTCAGAGATATTTGAAATAACAAGATTAGAACGTTGATGAAAATCAACGTTCTTTTTGACAATTGAATTAGGATATGATATAATCTGTTTATATTTTAAGAGAAGGTGATTTTTTTATGAAATACATTTATAATAAGTATGTTTTAAATACTTTGTTTTTGATGCGACTGTTGTTGCAAGTTTTGAGAAATTTAGTTGTTTTTGAGATCTATTATTTAGGAATTTATTGGATATCTGCTGACGGCTCTTTTGATTTTAAATCAATGGCGTCTACCTATATGGGATTTGTTTTTATATTTATGTTATCGAATATTATTAAACGTGCTTTAGATAAAGATTTAGTTGGAATTTTTAGAAATCTATTAAACTTAATTTTTGTTGGTTTGATATTTGAAAAATCAAATCACATGTTGACAAGTATTAATAATAATCAAGCTGTTTTGATTTACTTCTTTGAAGTACTGGTTGTGATAAGTATTGTTAGCTTGGTGTTTACTTTTATTTTCAATAAAATGTTTAATAACGTATTGTTTAATTATTATGTAGATAACTCAGATGAATTCAGATTAATTCAACGTAAGTTGACTTATGATTCAAATGGAAATGAAGTAAGTGATTATACTTATTATCATATGAAAGGTTTTAATCCTTTTGGCATTGGTTATGTTGAATGAAGAAAAAGGTTAGATTTACAATCTAACCTTTTTTCGTAAGTAATGAATAAATCAATAAACTATGTTCTAGACGCTCATAGAATTGTGTATAACTAAGGAAACGATGTCCTGTGAACTCAAATTGTTTCAATTGTTCTTTTCTTTCGTCTGAGTAATGTTTTGATTTCTCTAAACGTTTGAGCCATTTATCATATTGTTTTTTTGCGTGTTCGTTTTGAGATTGAATATGTGTATTGGCATATTTTTTAGTTTCAAAACCGTCTTCTAAATGCTTTTGATAATGGTCGTTAGCCATTTGTGCATTTTGAATGGTTTTTAGATACCCATAAATGGTGTCATCTGATACAGATGATAGTTTCTTTAATTCAATCGGTTGAAATTCACCTCTTGTGTTAAGGTAAGCAAATACTTTGTAAATACGGTCTTCCTTGTTAGAAGCACTAGCAGTAGCGTAATTTGATAATGTCGACATAAACAACAAAATCCTTTCTTTTGATAAAACCATTATACCATATTTTTTGGAAAAAAGAAAGCGACCGTTAGGTCGCTTTTAGAATTTGTATTTAAGAGCAATTTCTTCTCTAATATCATTTAAACGCTTGAATATTGATTGATACGTCAAATCGTTTGGTCTTTGGTTGGTATATTGGTCTTTTTTTAGATAATCTAACTTTTGTAAGACATTTATAATATTGTTAATTGAACCAGGTCCTAATTGTCTAATACCCATGATTTTGATATTATTAATTGCTTCTAGAATATCATGCACATTGTTGATACCAGACCGTTTAAGTCCATTAAATTCTCTAACAGATAATGGTAATTCTTCGATTGGTTTATTAGCTGGATCAGGCATGATACCATCCATGTTTTCTCTAACCTTTTGAATTTGAGATTCCAATGATTTAATTTCGTTTTTCTTATTTGAAATTTGTTTTGATAGGGACAAAGATTGTGTGTATACGACATGGTGCAATCGACGCAAAGCTTTTGCTTCAATTTGACGGATGCGTTCTCTTGTCACTTCTCTAAGATTTGCAATATCTTCTAATTTTAGTTCGTTGATGTATCTTAGTCTCAAGACATAAGCTTCTGGTTCAGTTAAATATTGGTCTAGCATTTGGTCTAAATCTGAGATTAATTGTTTAGTGACAGAAAAATCTGTAGTCACACCTTCAGGACCAAACATTTGAGCTAACAGATTGTAAGGATACGTTTTCTTAGCTTTTTTCGCAAGAATGACGTTAGGGATGACTGATTCTGATTGTTTTATGTTTTTAATTTCTTTTTCAGAAAGATTTAGTAAATTGATAATATTTTCGCTCAAATCATGAAGGTCTAATCCTTCGTCTGTCAAAACGGAAGCTAATTGTTCATAAATATCCTTTTTGTAGTTTAATTCATCAATCGTTCGTTTGTTAATATAATTGACAATACAAGTTGGTTCAACGTCATTTCCGATGATGTAATCGACAGATGTACCATAATATTCGGCTAGAGTCATGAAAATTCCAACCGTACCTTTATGGATTGGATCACGTTCTAGCCTTAGATAAGTATTTCGATTGACACCTGTATCTCGACAGATTTTGTCAATTGAGAGGTTATTTAATTCTCAAAAATATTTTAATCGAGATTTTTGGTTTTTTAGTTTTTCGTTAATTTGTTCTTTGGTTAACATGTTTCACCTTGTTCTTTGCAGGATTCGTATAATTCGGAAGTATTTGCATAAATGTCACCGTAAGCCATTCCTGGGCTCACTTTATTATTTTCAACAGCTGCAAAGGTTCGATGCGATAAAATACGACCATTGTTTTCAATGGTTTGAGTCACATGCATGAGACCTTTGTCATAATAAGTGAAGTGGTAGCGAATGACTTTATCAAATGTTTCTTCTACAATTACAGTCCAATGTCTATCATGTGTTTGTTCTTTGAAAATGTCTAGTAATAGGTTATAAACATTTTCAATT
>ERZ1699235.481-NODE-481-length-15771-cov-3.262145_pt1 | contig 15771 bp, 13 predicted proteins | sample MGYA00581546_ERZ1699235 | MGnify/ENA primary metagenome ERZ1699235 (study PRJEB42319, sample SAMD00040334) | human oral metagenome | material: saliva | host: Homo sapiens | study: EMG produced TPA metagenomics assembly of PRJDB4115 data set (Metgenomic analysis of... | reverse complement strand
GCACTAGACAATATGGTAAAAACTTCATCTAGCGCTGGCGTGTTGCGCCACGAATCGGCATACGCCCCAAGATGCGCACATACCTGAGCATCAAAATGGGGACGAAGACTAGCTAGGTGTGCCGGCAGATCGCTCATAGCTACACGATAGGCGATCAGTCACATTTGTGGTAATGCGCTGGTTTTGTGAGTACGCTAAATAAATAGTCAAATCGCCTTTGACTAGGGATAATACAAAACGAGGTGTAGAAAAAAATGGCCGTCATCATGAGCTATCACGGGAACCTGGAATCACGGGCAGCCTTAGTTGAAGCAGTGAATTTGGCCAAACGTCTAGACGAAAAACTGCTGTGCGTATATGCCCAAAAGCATCGCGGCGACGATCTGGCTGTGGACAGCCAGGTGATGGAAGTGCTTCATGATGCACTCGGTCAAGAAGATCTGGACTACGCGGTGCAGCCCTGCCCGCGCGGTAAGGATGTAAGCGAGTTCGTGCTGGAAGTAGCCCGCGAAAACCACGCCTCCTACGTGGTGATTGGTTTGGCTCACCGCTCACGTTACGGCGGTATGAATATAGGTCCTAACGCCCAGCGCCTGCTGCTTGAAGCCCCCTGCCCGGTAGTCACCTACGCTACTAAGCTTGACTAGCGTTGGAACATTGCGTAACCAAAATAGGAAACGGCGGGAATAAAAGCTAAACTAGCGGGGTTGTACCCCAAGATAGTGGCAAAATTGCCCCTGTTGTCGATGTTTTGGTGCGCGAAAGGATGTCCGTGGCTCCCAATAAAGCTAGTCGCAAGCCGGTTGATGCTGAACTGGAATTCGACCCGGAGGACGAGGAATACGACGAATCCCTTGAAGAAGACCTGGTAGACGAGGACTTCGAGGAAGATTCTGAGCAGGACTCTGACGAGGATGCCGATGAGGAGAGCGACGACTACGATGCCGAGCCCGCGCCGGCTCCCGCTCCTGAAAAGCGTGACTACTACCTGGATGTAAATCTGGAAAACAATGGTGACGGCTCTAAAAAGTCACCGTTCAACACTCCTGCCGCTTTCAAAGACATCCGCCTAGCCCCCGGCTCCACCCTGTTTGTGCGCTCGCACACTGTGGTTAAGGATCTGGAGATCGTTGGTGACGGCACCCTGGAAGAGCCCATCACCCTGGCTCCCTACGGTCACGGCCCGGTACCGCGCTTCATCTACAAGGGCTCAGCCCCCATGGTGGCCCGTGACTTCCTGACCCAAAACGGCCTGGTATTCCGCGGCTGGGTAATTAAGGGCATCAAGATGCAGCCCTCCATTGCTGCCCTAACCGGTGACCTAGAGCGTGTGCGTCAGGAAGAGGCCGAAAAGGCTAACGCCAAGAAGAAGGGCAAGCGCTCTAAGAAGGAAGAGAAAAAGGGCTACACCGTTAACGACTCTGATGAGGGTGACGAGCCGGCACAGAAGGTAGTCACCGCTGGTGCTACCGCCGACCCGGTTAAGGACTACCTCAAGCAGATCGGTAAAGTTGCCCTACTTAACGCCGTCCAAGAGGTGGAGCTAGCCAAGCGTATTGAGGCTGGCCTCTACGCTGAGCACATCCTGGCCGACAAATCCGCAGAGCTGACCAGCAAATACCGCCGTGAACTGTACTGGATTACCCAAGACGGTCAGCGCGCCAAGAACCACCTGCTGGAAGCTAACCTGCGTCTAGTGGTTTCGCTAGCTAAGCGCTACACCGGTCGCGGCATGTTGTTCTTGGACCTGATCCAGGAAGGTAACCTGGGTCTAATCCGCGCTGTAGAAAAGTTTGACTACACCAAGGGTTACAAGTTCTCCACCTACGCCACCTGGTGGATCCGCCAGGCTATCACCCGCGCCATGGCTGACCAGGCCCGCACCATCCGTATCCCGGTGCACATGGTTGAGGTAATCAACAAGCTGGCCCGCGTGCAGCGCCAAATGCTGCAGGATCTAGGGCGTGAACCTACCCCAGCTGAGCTGGCTGTAGAGCTCGACATGACCGAAGAAAAGGTCATTGAGGTGCAAAAGTATGGGCGTGAACCCATCTCGCTGCACACTCCGCTAGGTGAAGACGGTGACAGCGAATTCGGTGACCTGATTGAGGACTCAGAGGCGGTTGTGCCCGCAGACGCCGTATCCTTCACCCTGCTGCAAGAGCAGCTGCACGCAGTGCTTGATACCCTCTCTGAACGTGAAGCTGGCGTGGTGTCTATGCGCTTTGGCCTAACCGACGGCCAGCCCAAGACCCTAGATGAGATCGGTAAGGTTTACGGGGTTACCCGTGAACGTATCCGCCAGATCGAGTCTAAGACCATGAGCAAACTGCGCCACCCCTCACGCAGCCAGGTGCTACGCGACTACCTGGACTGATACCAGAGTTAACGGTGGCCCCCTAGCTGTTAGCTAGGGGGCCACCTTACTTTGGTTGTTGGTTAAGTCAATGGTGTTGGTGCTCAGTTAAGCGATAGTTGTGGTTCAGCCGAGCAATGGCTGTGGCTTAGTCGAGCTCGTCGGTAAAGTCATCAATGCGCAAAGCCTGGGCGCGCAGCGCCTCTAAATTGGCCTTGCCGTGGTGGGCGCAAAACAGTAGCGGCCCGTTCATTAGTACCGCGCGCATGTAAGCGCGCGCCCCGCAAAGGTCGCAGCGGTCTGCCACATTGAGCGGCTCAACCGCCTGGCTAGCTGACTGATTCAATACGCTGCTAACATTCATGGCTTAATACCAACATAGGTTTTTAAGATTTTGTCCTTCTAAAGCCCTATTTTTGCTGTTGGCGCAGTGTGTTCACCCACAGATACACCCGCAATATGCATTAATTGGCGCAATCAGATAGGTTGTACACGTGTCCGAAGCCCCTGCCTACTCCGCTCGTCATCTGTCCGTTTTAGAAGGCCTAGAAGCGGTTCGCAAGCGTCCAGGTATGTATATCGGTTCTACCGATCAGCGTGGACTGATGCATTGCGTTTGGGAAATAGTAGATAACGCCGTTGACGAGGCACTTGAAGGTTACGCCAAAAATATTGACGTATTTGTGCATACAGACGGCTCAATTGAGGTGCGTGACGACGGACGTGGGGTGCCGGTAGATACTGAGCCTTCCACTGGGCTGAGCGGAGTGGAGCTGGTTTACACCAAGTTGCATGCCGGCGGTAAATTCGGTGGCGGCCTCTATGGCGCTGCCGGCGGTTTGCACGGGGTGGGCGCCTCAGTGGTTAACGCGCTATCTGCCCGCATGGATGTGCAGGTAGATCGCGGCGGCAAAACCTACGCCATGAGTTTTAGGCGCGGCGAGCCAGGAATCTTTGATGATTCACGCGGCATGAGCCCCAACAGCCCCTTTACTGCCTTCGATGAGGCCAGTGAACTGCGGGTTGTGGGTAAGGTTAAGCGAGGGGTTAGCGGCACGCGGGTGCGTTACTGGGCTGACCGGCAGATTTTCCCCAGCCCCAATGACTACGACGGCGCCGCTTTAGCCTCGCGGCTGCGCCAAACTTCGTTTTTGGTGCCCGGGCTGAGCCTGCGGTTAATCGATGAGCGCAGCGTCGTCGTCGACAATGAAACTGACGCAGCTGACGCCCAAAAACCCGCCGGTCCCCAAACCTACCTGGCCTTGGGGGGCACCGCCGACTTTGTTGACTACCTGGCGAAAGACGGCTCAGTGACCGATACTTTCCGCCTCACCGGCCAGGGTACCTATAACGAGACCGTCCAGCAGCTTGACGAGCGCGGACACCTGCGCCCGGTAGAGGTGGAGCGTACCTGCCAGGTGGATGTGGCGCTACGCTGGGGGATCGGATACGACACCTGTGAGCGTTCTTTTGTAAACATTATTGCCACGCCCCTGGGCGGCACTCACCTAGCTGGCTTTGAACAGGCTGTAGTTAAGGTGATGCGCAAGCAGATCAGCGTCAATTCGCGCGCCTTAAAGCTAAACTCGCGCGATGGCAAAATTGAAAAAGACGACGTTTTAGCTGGCCTGACCGCAGTGGTTACCGTGCGCGTGCCCGAGCCGCAGTTTGAGGGGCAAACTAAAGAAGTTCTAGGCACCGCCCCGGTGCGAGCCATTGTGGCCGCAGTGGTGGAAAAAGAGCTAACCGCTGTGCTTAACAGCCCCAAGCGTGACCTTAAAGCCCAGGCGCGGGCCCTGCAAGAAAAAATTGTGGGGGAGATGCGTGCGCGCGTCAGTGCCCGGATGCATAAGGAAATTACCCGCCGTAAAACTGCGCTGGAAACTTCCACCCTGCCCGCTAAACTAGCTGACTGCCGTAGCGACGACGTGGCCACATCCGAGCTGTTTATCGTTGAGGGTGACTCGGCGCTGGGTACCGCCAAAAATGCGCGCAACAGCGAAAACCAGGCTTTGCTGCCTATTCGTGGCAAGATCCTTAACGTGCAAAAGGCTTCCGCCGCCGACATGCTGCATAACGCTGAATGCGCCGCCATCATCCAGGTGGTAGGGGCTGGCAGTGGACGCACCTTCGATATTTCCTCAGCCCGTTACGGCAAGGTTATTTTGATGACTGATGCTGACGTCGACGGCGCTCACATCCGCACCCTGCTGCTGACCCTGTTCTTCCGCTACATGCGCCCCATGATTGAGGCGGGGCGAGTTTACGCTGCGGTACCGCCCCTGCACCGCATTGAGGTCAGCGCTAAGGGACGCAAGAAGAAGGAAATTATCTACACCTACTCTGATGAAGAGCTGGTTAGCACTTTAGGCAAGCTAGAAAAGCAGGGACGCACCTTTAAAGAACCCCAACGCTATAAGGGTCTAGGTGAAATGGACGCCCACCAGCTGGCTGAAACCACTATGGAACCCCAACACCGGATGCTGCGCCGAATCACGCTAGCTGATGAGGCGGCGGTAGAACTGGCCGAATCCACCTTTGAACTTCTTATGGGTTCAAGTGTGGCGCCTAGGCGCGAATTTATTATTGATAGCGCTGACGAGGTAGACCGCGAGCGCATTGACGCCTAAACCGTAGGGCCAGCTAGGGCGCTTAAAGGCGCGCTAGAAAGTGCCAGCTAAATCAGTCAAACTGGGGCTTTAGCCGGTTTAGGGCCGCGCTAGAGCTGTATGGTTTCAGGAATAATTTCAGGGTCATGGCTGGCGATTACGCGCAGGCAGCGTGGATCTTTAGACACCTGACGAATCCAATCCAGGGAGCGGCGCGCCCAGCCGGCCTTGATAACCATGCCGGGACGTAGATCCTCTTCTAGGGAGGGGCGCCCATAGCCGGCGTCGGAGGTAAGCAAGATGAACTCGCGCCCGTCGTGGACGCCGTCGCCAGAAGCATTAGGCACCCAGCGGGCCGGGTCGGAGCTGGAAATGTTAGAAGAACGAATAATGGTGGCAGTTAGCCCATAGGAGTGACCTGGTAGGGCCACTGTAACCACGGAGCCATCCCCGTAGACATCAAAGCCTGCATCCCAAGGACCAATCTTGGTGTTCCATGGGTAGGTGTTGATAGCTACATGCTTCCACTGGTGGGGCAGGTAACGCAGGTGGTCTCGCTTGGCGGCGCACCACTCGGCTTTAGAGACCATAATGCCGGGGGCGTCTTTAACTAGCCGCAAACCATCAGCGTGATCGCAGTGCAGGTGTGAGAGCATCACTAGGTCAAGATCTTTGGGGCTAATCCCCATTTGCGCTAGTTGCTCATCAATGGCCTGGCCTTGCGGTAAAACTGCTCGTTTAGCGAGGTATTGCTGACGTAGGTTAGCTATTTGGCCTAGTTTGGTGCGGTTATCCGGGTGCCAGCCGGTGTCAATGAGCATGCGCCCGTGGCGGCCCTCAAGCAGGTAGCACGATACCGGTACCTCAACTAACCGTGAGTCATCACGTAGCAGGTGGGTCCAAGCTAGCGGGTGGTCGCTGGGACGACGGTAGAGCAAAGCCTCGTCAACGATAACGCTGCCGGTATGAAAAATAGTAAGGGCTGACATTTTGGAGTCCTAGGGAAAGGGGTCAAGCTTATGACCTATTGTAAGCTTTCTAACCTATTGTCGACTAGTTTATTTACTCGTTTGTCCATGTAAGGGGTGGGTTTGTCTAACCAGATAACCCCGCTAGATGCCGGCCGTACCGCGATAAGTCGGCCATTATTAACAATTAAGGGCCTAAATAAACCGTTAGCGGTAGGACAAATAAGCTTTTCACCTGCGCCGTCAGTAAGACAGGTGCGGTTGCGGTAGCCTACATGCAGCTCATCAAAAGCGGGTAAATAAATTAACCTGCGGGCTTGAGATAGATTATCTGCTAACAGATCAGGTAAATCTGCGCGCATATATAACAGCTGATTATACTCTTTGACAGCTTTAGGTGGCGCAGCGGGAGTAAATGTATTTTCCTCGATTTTTACGCGGACAATTAGCTCGCTGTTACTAACTGCATCTTCTAGGGCTTGACGGGCCTGAGTTACCGGTAAAGCGGCCCAACGAGCCAGATCAGCTACGCTTACAGGGCCGTGCCCGTAGGCGTAGCGCCTAGCTACTTCCATACGCGCCGCGCGCAGATCAGCTGGATCAAATTTAAAGCCACTAGCCGCACTGGTGGCGGCAGGTAGGCAGGTGGCGTCAATGAAACGATGCTCATTAGTGCCCATAGGGCCTTCCACTACTAGACCTTGTCGATCTAGCTCCCACATCATCAAATTGCACCAGCGGTTAACCCGGGCCTGCTCGGTGGGGGGAGCCTTGAGGGAAGTGGCATTTTGGGCTTTAACAGCTAGGCCCGCTTGCACCCACAGGGCAAACATGTCTTTGCGTCTAATGCCCTGCGTTGGGGCATGGGTTTTTACTAGCTGCCAGGCGGTCTCTAGGTCAGTTTCACTAATGCCCCCTAGGATCGACTGATTGCGCAAACTATAGTTGGAGCGCTGATTTAGGGTTAGCCGAAGCCAGTGGTAGTCAGCGGCGCTAGTAATATGCACGGTACCGCGCATGGGTCGCGAGCGCACCAACTCTAACTGGTTAAAAGCTGTGGTTACATCGCTGAACTTTGCGCCTGGGGTGCGCTCCAATAAGGCGTGGGGTAGGGCTGAAACCTGTTGGCCTTGCACCGCCAGCAGATTGTTAACTGCCTGCACTACGCTAGTGGCGCTGGTAGCTGGTACTAAACCTTGGCTGACAATGCGTGCCAGGCTGACCATAACCGGTAGGGTAGGACACGCACTCATAACTGACTCCTAAATAGCTGACATTTTGAGGATAATCTGGCTAAATAGTTAAATCCACCAGCACTGAACTAGGATAAGGGCATCGAGGCATTACAGGGGGAGAATTGGGTAATACCAGCACTACGGGGGCCAGCTATCACTTGCCCGACAACGTAACTTACGACGACGCCGTCGACCCTGATTTTTCACATGCGGTTGGCTTTGGCCCGGCGCAAGATGAGCAGGTACCTACCTGGCTGGCCCTGGCTAAATACACCGCCTGGTTTACGTTTTCGCAGGTAGTGACCCTAATTGTGTATATGGTGGTGCACTCTTATCTGTACACCCCGGTGGGCCAAATCCGTATCCCACTAGGATTGCTACAGTTCCTAGATTCCTTCACCGGGGTCGGCTCACTGGGCCCATTTATGCTGCTAGCTGTGTTTTTCTGTGCCGGGCCAAAAATTCGCCAGGTGCGCGCCTTTATTTCCTACCCCTTTGTGGTGGCCATGGCGCTGCTAACCACCTGGGTGATGCTGTTTTTTGAAGACGCCACGCGCACTTTCTTCCACGGCGCGCTGATGCTCGATATCGCCTACTGGGAAGTTAGTCGCTACGCCTTGCCCTGTGCTGGGATGGGGGCGCTGCTTGGTTTAGGGCTACGCCACCTATTCCACTGGGGGCGTGACCGCTGGCTAAACCGCTAGCCAGAGCCCAAAGCTGACTGAACCGGACAGCTAACCGGCACCGCTTTTGACGCCGTCGGGCCTGACACACGCGGGGCGCGAAAGATTACGAATATGTAGCGAGCAAGTGTGCCAACATAGGTACATGAGTGAACTTTTCTCAGCCACTATCGCAGCCATGGAGGCCGATCTCGACCCGGCGAACCCGCTAGCTAAGCCCTGGAGCCTGGAACTAGGCCTACCTGACTTTAGCGTGCTAAAGCATGAAGACTTTGAACCCGCTATCCGCGCCGGTATGAGCCAGCAGCGCGCCCAGTGGGAAGCTATCGCCACCAACCCGCAGCCGCCCACCGTTGACAACACCGTGGTGGCCTGTGAGCTTAGCGGCGCCCTACTTGAACGCGCCCTAATCGCCCTAGGTGCACTAACCTCAGCCACCTACTGCCCGGATCTAGATGACCTAGAAGAGCGCCTAGCTCCCGAACTGAGCGAGCATTCTGACGCCTACTCGCTAGATGCGCGCATGTATCGCCGCTACAAGCAGCTGGCCGAATCAGACCAGGATTTTGATGAGGAAACCAAGCGCGTCATCACCCTGGCCGTAGAAGAATTTGAGCGCGACGGCGTGGCCCTAGAAGGCGCAGACCTGGCCAAGCTACGTGAACTAAACGCCGCCATCACTAAGCTTTCGGCGCGTTTCCACACCCTGGTTACTGACGAAATCCACGCCAGCGGGGTAGCTAACTTTACCCTCACCCCGCAGCTGGCCACGCTAGAAAGCCACGACGAGCGCGTAGCCCTACTTAACAAGGCTAAGAGCCGTAACTTTGGGGGCGAGCGTGACACCCGTCAGATCGTTGAGCAGCTAGCTAAGCTACGCGCCCAGCGTGCCCAGCTATTGGGTTTTGAACACCACGCCGCTAGTGTGGCCGCAGAATCGGCAGCTAAAACCACGCAGGCCGTAAACGCCATGCTTTCGCGCCTGGCCGGCCCGGCTATGGCCAACGCCCGCCGTGATGGACAGCGTCTAGCCCAGCGCATGGCCCAGGCTGAGCCCGGCGTCGCGTTCACCACCGCTGACTGGCTGCGCTATGAGGAAGCTGAACGTAAAGAACTGTTCGGTGTGGATGACGAGATTTTGGCCCCCTACCTGGAGCTAAATAACGTCATTGACGGTGTTTTCTTTGCCGCCAACCGCCTCTACGGCATCACCTTCCACGAGCGCGAAGACCTGGCCGCCCACATGTACGACCCCGACCTGCGCGTATGGGAAGTACGCGAAGCTGATGGCAGTGTGCTGGCGCTATTTGTGGGTGACTACTATGCCCGCGCCGGTAAATCCGGTGGCGCCTGGATGAATACTTTTAATGAGCCCGGCGCCTTGACTGACACCAAGCCGATCATCATTAACTGCCTCAACATCACCAAGCCTGCTTCTGGACCCACCTTGCTTAGCTGGGACAACGTAATTACTTGCTTCCACGAGTTTGGCCACGCCCTACACGGCATGTTTGGGGCTACCTACTACCCCTCAGTTAACGGCACTAACGTAGCCCGTGACGTGGTGGAGTTCCCCTCTCAGGTTAACGAAAACTGGGCGCTGCACCCCCAGGTACTGGCCCGCTACGCCCGCCACCACGTAACCGGCGAGCCCATGCCTGCCAACCTGCTAGAGCAGCTGCGTGCCCAGGGTAGTTTCGGCCAGGGCTACATGACCAGCGAATACCTGGGCGCAGCCCTACTAGACCAGGCGTGGCACCAGCTTGCTCCCGAGCAGGTACCCACCGAGGCTGAGCAGGTGGAGGAGTTTGAGCACCAGGCACTAGCTCAGGCTGGTATTGACGACGCCCTAGTGCTGCCGCGTTACCGCACCGCCTACTTCTCCCATGCCTTTGGTGGGGGTTACGACGCCGCTTACTACGCCTACATTTGGAGTGAAGTTATGGACGCCGACGCGGTGGCCTGGTTCCGCACCGCTGGCCTGGGTGCGATTGGCACTGAGGCTGACAACGACGGCGGACTTAACCGTCAGGCCGGTCAGCGCTTCCGCGATGAGTTCCTCAGCCGTGGCGATAGCCGCGAGGCGGCCCTTAGCTACCAGCGCTTTGCGGGACGTAAGCCCAGCTTGGAGCACCTACTTAAGCGCCGTGGTTTGGACTAAACATGTGCCAAGGCACATACATGAGGCTATGGTTAGGACATGGAGACTGACCCTGGAGCCTCACTTGACCGTTTAATTGCTGCTCTTAGGCAGTATCAAGTTGCTAGCGCCGCCGGTGAAACTTCATCGGCGGCGCTAGCTGCAAAAAGGCAGTTAACACAAGCTTTTGCTGACTGTGAGCAGGCCCTGGTGGATCCGGCAGAAATTAGCAAGGCGTTAGCGATTGGCACTGTGGAGCAGGTAGAGCAGAAGGCTAGAAAATCCTCTGGCATTGAAAGCGATACCTCAAAGCGAGTAAGCCACAAAAAGACTGCTGCAGATGGCCCTGACCCTGTTCCCTATTTCAACGATGGCACAAATACTTCTGCCTTTATCTGTATCGTATATGTAGCTTGGATTGGGTTCTTCTACTTCTGTGGCCTGATGGTTTATAACGAGGTGTTTAAAAGGACCAACTCTTTTGAGGCCTTAGATACCGGACCCCAGTGGTGGTTACTGGGGCTGGTACGCGTAGCAGAATTTGGTCTGATGGGAGGGTCCATGTTGCTGTTGACTTTTATCTGTGGGTTTATAGTGCGCGAGATAAGGCCCCACTTTGCCTATCCGCTGGTGGCACTGGTAGCCATGCTACTTGTCTGGTTAACGTTCGATTATGAGGGAAACCAACGTCTGCTTAAAGACATTAACTATGAGTTAATAAGGCTTTCTATAGTTAAACTGGACCCCATTACAATGAAATACTTTAGTGTGCTGTACCCGCCCCAGGTGGTCTCGCTTTCAATGCTAATGCAGCTTTCAGCGCTAGGGGCGCTAATTGGCCTATGGCTGCGGCGTAGATATGACTCTATTGATCATCCGATGAGTAAGCTCGTAGCAGTCTTAAGTAAGCTCGTAGCCGGCCTAAAGTCGGTCTTTTCGCTGCATGGCTGAGGCTAAGCGCACAACTAGGCTTCAGTAAAACCGTGGACTTAAGGCCTAGGTGCGCTAGGCTTTAACTAAGGCCGCCGCAAGCGACGCGGCATGGCCACCCAACCTATTACCCGGGAGAAGTATTATGGTTCGCGTCACTATTGTCGGTGGTGGCTATGGCGGTATCACTGCGGCTAAAGCCCTAGACGAGTGTGCCGAAGTAACTCTGATCGAACAAAAAGACACTTTCGTTAACCATGCGGCAGCGCTGCGCGCCACGGTTGACCCTGATTGGGCACAAAAAATCTTCCTGCCCTACGATCACCTGCTTAAAAATGGTCGCGTAGTTCACGCCACCGCCATGAGCGTGGATGGCACCACCGTGCGTACCTCCGATGGCCAGGTAATTGAAGCTGACCAGCTGATTTTAGCTACCGGCACGGCCTACCCCTTCCCGGCTAAGCACATGGACTCACCCTCAGCGGTGGCCAAGGCCCGCATTGCCCGCACTAACGACGCCCTAGCAGCTGCCAGGCGGGTGCTGATTCTGGGGGCCGGTGCAGTGGGGGTGGAGCTAGCTGGTGAAATTACCTCCGCCTTCCCTGACCTGCACGTAATCATGGTTGAGAGCGCCGACGATATTTTGTGCTCCAGCGACTACAAGAGTGAACTGCGTGAAGCTATCCGCGCCCAGCTACTTGATCGCGGCGTAGAAATTATTACCGGCGACAAGCTGGCTTACCTGCCTTCCACTGATGTGGCCACCTTGTCTCCCTTCACTGTGGAAACCAAGGCTGGGCGCACCATTGAAGCCGACATTTGGTTCCGTGCCTACGGGGCGCGAGTAGCCAGCTCCTTCCTAGGCCAGTCTTACGCCGACATCCGCCACTATGACGGCACTATCCGGGTGGATGAATACCTGCGCGTAATCGACCACCCCCACGTGTGGGCTATCGGCGATCTAACCGACGTGCGTGAATCTAAGCGCGCCGACGCCGCTCGCGCACACGCCGAAGTGGTAGCTACCAACATCAAATCCATTATTGCTGGCGGCGCACCTACCAAGCGCTATCGCCCGGCTAAAGAATGGGTGATTTTGCCTCTGGGCCCCGACGGCGGCGCCTCCCAGCTTTTGCGCGACGGCGTACGCGTGGTGGTTGGCCCTGAAGAAACCAGCCGCATCAAGGGTGAGGACCTGTTTGTGGACTTTGTGCGCGAGCAGCTAGGTCTAAACGAGTAAAAGCAGCTTTTGTGTCTTGGCCTGGGGTTAATATCCCCGGGCCAACGCGCAAACTACATCCGGCAAACTACAACTGATTATTACCTAATCGCTGCGCGGGGGAGAAAATCTCGCTAACCTTGGCATATGGCTACAGATCCGCGCGCAGCACTTAACCGACTCATTGCCGCTTTAGAGCAACACTTTGAAGCATCCTCCACCGGCGACGAATTCTCGCCGGCAGTAATCGCCGCTGAAGACCGTCTCGCTGACGCCTTCTTCACCTACGACGACGCTCTGTTCACCGCCTTTGGTATCGAGCTTCCCCTGGACATTGTCGAGGCTGATGAAGACGAAGACGATGACTTTGATGAAGAAGACTTCGAAGACGACGAGGACGAAGACTACGACGTCGACGACTATGAAGACGACGAAGACATCGATGAAGAAGAGGCCGATGAAGACGACGAGGATGAGGCACCCAAGCGGGCTAACTAACCTCGTTTAACACATGCCGGATCTGAGGCTCTAGCTGCAGGTCTGCAGCCGCCAGTATGTCACGCAGCTGGTGGGTGTTGCGCGCGCCAACTATCGAACAGTCAATCCCATCACTGCCGCGAGCCCAAGCTAAAGCCACCTCAAGTGGGCTGCGCTCCAAGCCCGCAGCCGCCGTCGCCACCGCGTTAACCACGCGGGCGGCGTCGTCGTTTAAATACGGGGCCACAAACCCAGCCAAATGCACTGAGGCGCCACGAGAGTCAGGGGGAGTGGCGTTACGGTACTTGCCGGTAAGCACCCCGCGCCCCAAAGCAGACCAACCCATAATCCCAAAACCCAGCTCCTGGGCGGCCGGGATAAGCTCCTGCTCAGCGCTACGGTTAAGCAGCGAATACTCAGTTTGCACCCCGGCCATGCCAATAGCGCTACCAAGTAGATCAGCCATATGTACCGCCGCCCAAGCCGGATAGTTAGACACTCCCACATAGCGGGTGCGGCCACTGCGCACAGCCATCTCTAAAGCTGAGGCTGTTTCCTCCATGGGCGTGTAGTAGTCGGGGATTTGCACCAGCCACAAATCCAGGTGGTCAGTGCCCAAACGTGCCAAAGAATCATCGAGCGTATCTAGCAGCGTGCCGCGCCCAGCGTCAGAAACCGCGCTACGCTCACCGGTGCGCCACGAACGCACCCCGGCTTTAGATACCAGCACCACTTCACGGCGCGAAATGTGCTTAGCCAGCAGCTGGCCCAGCAGCTTTTCACTGTCACCGCCTACATATGAGGCAGCCGTATCAACCAGTGTGCCGCCCTTATCTACGAATAATTCCAGCTGCTCACGGGCACTAGTGGCATCAGTGTCGTTGCCCCATGTCATTGTGCCCAGACCTAGCGAAGAGATCCGTAACCCACTGCGTCCTAACTGGCGATACTCCATAGGCAAAGGTTAGCAATTTAGTCATGGGCGGTGAGCATATAGCTCAACTTCTCTACTGGCATCTGTGGCTCTTTGCCCCCAAATAGCGGGCAAAACTCCTGGTGAGCACACCAGCCACATAAAACACTTTTACGCGGTGGGAAATACTGACGCTGGGCGCAGGCAAAAATTTCGTTCCAAGTTTGCTCTAATTGCTCCTCAACCTCGATAAGTTCACTAGGGTGAGGGTCGTGGCTTAGCGTTTTGGTGTCTTTAAGATAAAGCAATTGCAAACGCGCCGGCATAACCCCACGCATCCGCTTTAACACCAGCGCATAAAAACGCAGCTGGAATAGGGCTTCAGCCATAAAACGCGGGGCGGGGGCTTTACCGGTTTTATAGTCAACTACCCGCATAGCCCCATTTGGGGCCACATCTAGCCGATCCACAAAGCCGCGCAGCAGCAGCCCCGAATCGGTTTTAGCCTGCACGAACAGCTCACGTTGGGCCGGCTCTAGACGCTGAGGTAGTTCCATGCGGAAGTAGTTAGAAATAAGCGCGTGCCCCTGCTCTAACCAGGGCTCTACCTGGCTGGGGTCATCAAATAGATCCATAACCGCCGGGTTAGCCTCACGGTGGGCCTGCCAGTGGGGCTCAAGCATGGCCTGGGCGGCGGCTTCGGTGCGCTGGGCGGCAGGTAGATCAAATAGGTCTTCGAGCACCGCATGTACCACCGTGCCCTTGTGGGTGGCCAAGGAGCCGGGCTCTTCAAGGCGATCTACGCAGCGAAACCTAAACAGCAGCGGGCACTGCTTAAAATCTTTTACCCGTGAGGGAGACAGAGCGTTGCGTTTGCCGCCCGCAGGGCTGGGGCTCAAGCTGGGCTGGGTGCCTGAGCTGGGGCTGGTACTTGGGGCTGCAGGGCCTGGGGAGCTAGCCGAGGCGGTGGCGGTGCTCGCTGCCGCGTCGTCGTGTGAAGTATCTAAATGCCCATCCATACCTACAAAATTAACAAACCCTGGGTTCCTTTAGTTTTAAGGGAGGCGCGCTATTTCCCTGTTAGCTAGCAAGCTAGTGACCTATGTCCCAGCAATACTGGTGGCAATTAGGTAGCCCTTACACTGGTGGGGATGAGTGAGGAAATCGAAAACAGCCCCCAGCCCCCCGAGGCTGAGCCAGCCCTAGACCAGGTAGCAGCCACCGTTATTCGGGCCAAGCGTGAGGTAGCCAAAGTCGCCACCCAGCAGCGCCTGGGCCAAGACGGGCGGCGTGGGCCGTTGCGCTATGGTGAGCGCGTCCAGATCACCGACACTAAAAAGCGCATGAGCACCTTTGTGCTTGAAGAAGGCGGCTATTTCCAGTCGGTACGCGGCAATTTGCACCACAGTGAAATTGTGGGGTTAAACGAGGGTAGCGTCATTGAAACCGCTAGTGGCCATGAACTGATGATTATGCGCCCGCTGCTAGCCGACTATGTGCTATCCATGCCGCGTGGGGCCCAGGTGGTTTACCCCAAAGACTCAGGAAATATTGTGGCCATGGCCGATATTTTCCCCGGCGCCCGCGTGCTAGAGGCCGGGGTGGGCTCAGGGGCGCTAACCATGAGCCTGCTAAGCGCCATTGGGGAAGAAGGCAAACTTATCTCCATTGAGCGCCGCGAAGACTTTGCCCGCATTGCCGCCGCCAATGTTGACGCCTGGTTTGGCCGCCACCACCGTGCCTGGCAGCTACACAGCGGCGACTTTGCCCAGGTGGTAGCTGATTTGGTGGAGGACGCTTCGATTGACCGAGTGGTGCTAGACATGCTGGCTCCCTGGGAGAACGTGGAGCAAAGCGCCCGGGCATTGGCTCCCGGCGGCGTATTTTGCGCCTATGTGGCTACCGTCACTCAGATGTCGCGTACGGTTGAGGCGCTGCGAGGCACTCAAAGCTTTAGCGAGCCGCTGGCTTGGGAAACCATGTCGCGTGGCTGGCATGTAGATGGCTTGGCAGTGCGCCCCGATCACCGCATGGTGGGGCACACCGGCTTCCTGGTTTTGGCGCGTCGTTTAGCTACCGGCTCTAAGCCCCTTAGCCGCCGGCAAACCGGTAGGGGTGGGGCTTATGACGACTCTGGCTACTGGGTGGCCGACGACGTCGACGAGCGCACCAGCACGGACCGTAAAGTGCGCAAGGTGCTACGTGACTGCCTGGTTAAGCAGCCCGACGACGCCACTGAAG
>ERZ1699235.477-NODE-477-length-15826-cov-6.588573_pt1 | contig 15826 bp, 10 predicted proteins | sample MGYA00581546_ERZ1699235 | MGnify/ENA primary metagenome ERZ1699235 (study PRJEB42319, sample SAMD00040334) | human oral metagenome | material: saliva | host: Homo sapiens | study: EMG produced TPA metagenomics assembly of PRJDB4115 data set (Metgenomic analysis of... | reverse complement strand
GCTCAGGCAAGCCCAGCTTCTTAACGATGCGCGGGTGCAACTCGCCGGCGTAACCAATAACCTCACCGATTTGCGGGCGGGTGGGGTTCTTGGTGGGCACAACGATGCGGATTTCGGCGCAGCGTCCCGGGTGCCAGGGGGCACGCTCAGCGTTGGCTACGTGTAGCTTCACGCCCAGCAGGCTGGCAATGTCGCGTACTAGCTCGACGGCGTCGGCCCAGTCCCAGTTGCGTACGTGCTGTAGCACCCCGGAGTAGCCGTGCTGGCCACACAAGATGGCGCCCAGGTGTAGACGCTGACGCGGGGTTCCGGCAGCCAGAGCCTCAATTTCTGCCTGGCTGGGGCGCTGGGCCACGCCCGGGATGGGGGCAGGCACTACCCCGGCGGAGGTGGTGACGTTACCAACCTCGTACAGGGCGACGTCGCCAATGCCGCGTGAGACGTTACGTACTGCCACGTCAATAAGCGAGTCAAGCACGCTGGTGCGTAGCAGCGGGGCGTCGTCGGCTAGTGGGTTAGCGATACGCACGGCCTGACGGCGCTCGTCATCGGCGGGCAGCTCCAGGCGGTCGTAAATGTCGCCCACGAAGGGGTAAGACAGCACCTGGGTTAGGCCCTGCTCGGCCACAGTGCGCACAATGTCGCGACGCGCGCGCTGGGCGAAGGTCAAACCGGTGCCGGCCGGGGCTACCGGCAGCTGCACGGGGATGTTGTCGTAGCCGTCAAGGCGGGCGATTTCTTCCACCAGTTCTGCACTACCGGTTAGGTCTGGGCGCCACGAAGGCGCACTTACCTGCACCGTTGCGCCGCCGTCGTCGTTAACCTGACAACCAATTTCGCGCAGCAAACCCACTACCTGCTCACGCGGGTAGTCCACGCCAGTTAGGCGGGAGGCAGCGTCAAGCGCAAACTCAATGGGAGCCGGGGCCTGGGTGTGGTCAATTTCGGTGATCGGCCCATAGCTGCCGCCACCGTAACGCACCAGCAGGTCAGCGGCGCGCTGGGCAGCCACGGGAGCCAGCTGGTAGTCCACGCCGCGCTCAAAACGCTTGGAGGACTCGGTAGGTAGCTTGTGGCGGCGCGCCGAGCGCGCCACGCTAACCGGGTGGAAGTGGGCGGCCTCAATTAGCACGTTAGTGGTGGTTTCAGTGACCTCACTGGTAGCCCCGCCCATTACGCCAGCCAGAGCCAATACGCGCGAGCCACCCTCGCCGTCGGCAATAACCAGATCCTGGGGGTCTAGTACGCGCTCCACATCATCCAAAGTGGTTAGCTTCTCCCCTGCCTGAGCGCGGCGCACCACCAGCGGCAAAGTGAGCTTATCGGCGTCAAAAGCATGCAGCGGCTGCCCCAGCTCCAACATCACATAGTTAGTCACGTCCACTGCCAGGGAGATTGAACGCATACCTGAAGCCTGTAGGCGTCGGCTCATCCAATCTGGGGTGGGGGCGTTGGGGTTAACCCCCTCAACCAGGCGGGCCACGTAACGGTCGCAGCCGGGCACGCCGTTAATGGGAGCCTCATCGTTAACCTCCACACGCGGACCATCGTTACCAGGGGCCTGCAGGCCCTGGGGGTAGAAGTCCGCATTGGTGGTGTCAGCCGGGTCCTGGTAGGCCCCGCCGGTGGAGTGGGAGTATTCACGCGCCACCCCACGCATACTGAAGCAGTAGCCCCTATCTGGGGTTACGTTGATTTCTACAACCTCGTCATCTAGGCCTAGCAGCGCCAGGGCGTCAGTTCCCGGCGCGGGCACTTCCCCTTCGGGGTAGCGCTCATCAAGCACGATAATGCCGTGTTTGCCGTCGTCGGGGAAACCTAGCTCAGCGGCAGAGCAGATCATGCCGTCAGAGATGTGACCGTAGGTTTTGCGGGCAGCAATCTTGAAGTCACCCGGTAGTACCGCACCCGGCAGGGAAACCACTACGGAATCGCCGGGCTTGAAGTTGTGGGCGCCGCAAATAATGCCACGACTGGGCAGCTCACTGGGCTCCTTGCCGGTGCCAGGGGCGTCATTGTGCTGCTCGCCTACATCCACACGGCAGTAGTTGATCACCTTGCCGTTTGACTGTTCTTTAGGCTCCTGGGTGAGCACCTTGCCCACTACCAGCGGGCCGGTGACGCGCGCGGGCACAATCTGCTCTTCTTCCAGGCCTACCTTAACCAGGTCGGCGGCCAGAGCGGCGGCGTCGGTCCCGGGGCGTACCTGCACGTATTGGCGCAGCCACTCAAGGGGTACGTATGGCATTTCAGTTACCCTTTCCAATCAGACCGAACTGACGTGAGAAACGCACGTCGCCTTCCACAATGTCGTGCATGTCGGCAATGCCGTGACGCAGCATCAAGGTGCGCTCTAGGCCCATACCGAAAGCAAAACCGGTGTAAACCTCGGGGTCAATACCGCAGGCGCGCAGCACGTTGGGGTTAACCATGCCGCAGCCGCCCCACTCGATCCAGCCGGCGCCGCCCTTCTTCTGTGGGAACCACAGGTCCATTTCGGCGCTGGGCTCAGTGAAGGGGAAATAGGAGGGGCGCAGACGGGTCTTAGCTTCAGGCCCAAACATGGCGCGGGCGAAATGATCCAAGGTGCCCTTCAGGTTAGCCATGGTTAGACCCTTGTCTACCGCTAGACCCTCTACCTGGTGGAATACCGGGGTGTGGGTAGCGTCTAGCTCGTCAGAGCGGAACACCTTACCGGGGCAAGCAATGTAGATCGGCGGCTGCTGTTCGAGCATTACATGCGCCTGCACTGGGGAGGTGTGGGTGCGCATAACCAGGTGGGAGTCTTCTACGTTGGCGCCGTTAACGCTGGTGCCGTCAATGTAGAAGGTGTCTTGCATCTGACGGGCCGGGTGGTCGGCGTCGAAGTTTAGCGCGTCAAAGTCATACCATTCGTGCTCAACCTCAGGGCCTTCAGCGATCTGCCAACCCATTGCCACGAAAAAGTCGCTGACCTCATCAATTAGCAGGTCAATGGGGTGGCGCGCGCCCTTGGGGCTGCGGTCGGTGGGCAGAGTTACGTCCACTGCCTCGGTGCGCAGCAGGTGGGCTTCAGCTAGGGCTTCTAGCTCAGCTTGGCGCTCAGATAGGGCCTTGGCGATGCGGGCGCGCGCCCCACCTAGCAGCTTGCCAGCTTTGGGCTTGTCAGCCTTGGGTAGCTTACCGATGGCACGGTTGGCTAGTACCAGCTCAGAGGTGTCACCGGTGTAGGCTGAGCGGGCCTCTTTCAAAGCTGCCAGGGTCCCTGAGGCAGCTACGGCCGCGAGCGCGGCGGCAATAACCTTTTCAATGCCGGCTTCGTCCAGCGGGGACAGGCCGCCTTCAGACGCTTGGGTCATGAGGTTTCCTTCCTTAAATGTTTATGTCCCTAGCCTAATAGCAAGGGACATAGCAGGGTAATTGACGCTTTTAATGCTGGGCGCGGGCGGTTGCGTAGAGGCATACCGCTGCTGCTGTGGCCACGTTTAGGCTTTCGGCTTTGCCGTAGATGGGGATGGCGACGACGGCGTCTGCGTGGTTTAGTTCGCTTCGGCTCAGTCCACGTGCCTCATTACCAAGTAGCCAGGCCACGGGGGTAGCCAGCATGTCTTCAATGGCAAATAGCGAAAGGTGGGCGGCGCCGTCGGCGGCCAGAATGTTTAGCTGGGCGTCGCGTAGGGCTGCGACGATGTCGTCTAGGGCTAGGCCAGTGATTACCGGTAGGTGGTAGAGCGAGCCCGCGCTGGCGCGGATCACCTTGGGGCTGGTTAGTTCTACGCAGCCGCGTGCCATGATCACCGCGTCTGCGCCGGCGGCGTCGGCTACACGGATAATGGTGCCAGCGTTACCGGGGTCCTGGGTTTCACTCATAACCACCACTTGGGTGGCGCCCTTTAGTACTTGGGCCAGTGCATCGGCGCCGGCACGGATCCCGGCCAGGTCCATTACGGCCACTAGGCCTTGGGCGTCGGTGGAGATGGCCTCCATTACGGCCTGGCTGACCCAGTGCAGATAAATGTTTGCTTGCTGGGCGCTTTGCAAAATGTCTTGGTGACGCTGACCGGCGGCCTCGGTCAGGTATAGGTCAAGTACCTGTTCGGGGACGCATTTGATGGCTTCACGTACTGCCTGGGGGCCTTCAGCCAGGTAGCGACCGTGGCGATTGCGCGACGAACGCCGGAACAATCCTGCCACTCGCTTTACTCTTGAAGATTGCGGGTCGGTCAGTATGTTCCGGCGTTCACTCATGGTTACAGCCTAAGGGGCTGGGGACCATAACGCACTAGGCGTTAAGCCTCACTTTGCCGCGTTAACGTCGCTGGGCAGAGCCTCGCGAGCGGTAGCAACCAGGGCCTTGAAGGCGGCCGGCTCGTTAACAGCCAGCTCAGCCAGCATGCGACGGTCCACCTCAACGCCAGCCAGGCCTAGGCCCTGGATGAAGCGGTTGTAGGTGATGCCCTCGGCGCGGGCGGCGGCGTTGATGCGCTGAATCCACAGACGACGCATGTCGCCCTTACGGGCGCGACGGTCGCGGAAGGCGTATACGCCAGAGTGAGTGACCTGCTCCTTGGCCTTGCGGTACAGGCGAGAACGCTGTCCGCGGTAGCCGGAGGCGCGGTCTAGAACGGTACGGCGCTTCTTCTGGGCGTTGACTGCCCGCTTCACACGTGCCATGTGATTTCTCCTTTAGGTAACGGGACGGTCAGAGGCCGAGAAGCTTCTTGGCCTGACGTACGTCAGCAGCGGCCACAGTCTGGTCCTTGGACAGCCTGCGCTTACGACGCGAGGACTTGACCTCAAGCAGGTGGCGCTTGTTGGTCTGCTCGCGCATTAGCTTGCCGCTACCGGTTACGCGGAAGCGCTTCTTCGCACCGGAGTGCGTCTTGTTCTTCGGCATTCTTATTTCCTCTTTATTCGGCCACGGGAGATGTCGTCCCGGGGCTGCGGACCCCGCTAACGGTGGCTAGGGGGTGGGTCTGTGGGGTTTTACCCGGGGTGCTTAGCTTTCCTCGACGGTGTCGGTCTTGGCGTCCGCATTCTTGGCAGCGCGGCGGGCGGCCCGCTCGGCTTCACGACGACGGCGCTGGTCAGACTTGACTTCAGCCTTCTTACGGGTGGGGGCTAGCACCATGACCATGGAGCGGCCATCCTGACGCGGGTGGCTCTCAACAGTGGCCAGTTCAGAAACTTCTTCAGCTAGACGCTGCAGCAGTCGAATACCCAGCTCCGGGCGGGACTGCTCACGTCCACGGAAACGCACAATGGCTTTAACCTTGTCTCCGCCCTTGAGGAAGCGCTCCACGTGACCGCGCTTGGTGGCGTAGTCGTGGTCGTCAATCTTGGGTCGGAACTGGATTTCCTTGAGCTGGGTGTTGGCCTGGTTACGGCGGGCGTCACGAGCCTTCATGGCGGACTCGTACTTGTACTTGCCGTAATCCATTAGCTTGCATACCGGCGGACGAGCGTCGGGCGCTACCTCTACTAGGTCAAGATCGGCTTCTTCAGCCAGACGCAGCGCGTCCTCTAGACGCACCACGCCAACCTGTTCACCGCTGGGTCCAACGAGACGCACCTCGCTGACGCGGATCCGGTCGTTAATACGGGGCTCGCTAATGGCAGTTCCTCACTATGTCTTGTGGGTGGTTATAACAAAAGGAAAGACCTTCACCCCGCTCGTCACAGGGTAAAGGTCTGGCGAGGCTTGTTAAAACAAGCCAATAACGCTGTTAAACGCTGCTAGGACCCGAACGCTGTGCGCGCCTAGGTGGGAGGTTGACTCCTCTTGGCGCCGGCTTCGACCGGCGTAACGGGTTAACTCTAGCAGCTACTGCCTTTAAAGTGCAGTAATAGGCGACAGCTCTCACAAATTGCTTAAGCCACCTATCAGCGTTCTTCTTGACGACGCACGCGCTTGGCGCTGCTAATCCAGTAACCGGCAAAACCAATTACTAAGGCCAGCAAAATACCCAGGTTAGCGCCAGCCCAGCTACCTTGACGCCCACCTAAACCTAATGGGCCTAGCAGGTAGCCCTGCCACGACAGCCAAGAGGCCCCGGTGTTTACCACTAGACCCCAACCAACAAAGGAAGCAATCACCAAGCTAGCCATAGCTCCCCAGTTAACGCTGCCGTAACGACCTGCGGGACTAAACAGATCGACGTCGTCGTACTCTTTGTGACGCAACGCAATATCAGCCAACATAACCCCAGCCCAAGCAGCAATTACCACACCCAATGTGGTTAAGAATGCGGTAAAGGGGGTTAAGAAGGAGTCAGCGAAGAAAACCACCACAATCGTGCCCAGGGTCATGATGGTGCCATCAATGGCGGTAGCTACCGGACGTGACACGGGCACCCCCGTAGCCAGCAAAGACAGGCCCGAGGAATAAATATCCATAACAATGCCGCCCACTAGACCCAAAATCGCTACTAGGGCGAAGGGGATCAGGAACCAGGTGGGTAGCAAAGTGGTCAGCGCCCCAATTGGGTCGTCCCCAATTTTCTGTGACAGCTCAGCTCCTGAGGAGCCCACCAGCAGCACCCCAAAGCAAACCAGTACCAGCACCGGCAGTGACGCCCCGAAGGTGGTCCAACCTACTACCCCACGAGTTGAGGCGTTGCGCGGCAGGTAACGTGAATAGTCGGCTGCCGCATTTACCCAGCCAAAACCAAAACCCACCGCCAACATACATCCGGCCCCCAGCACAGCCGTACTAGAAGCTGCCGGGCGGGCGGCAAGCACTGAAAAGTTAATCTTGTCAGCCACTAGCACCAGGTAAACCAGGGTTAACGCGGCGGTAGCCCAAGTGATCCAGGTTTGCACTTTCATAATGGTGTCGAAACCTAAAATTCCTGAGCCGGCCGCAAGCACTACCACCAGCACCAAGGCGGCGATCTGGGCCAGTAGGTGGTTGCTAAAGCCCAGGGCTCCCATCACGGTGGCGGTAGCTTGCACCGCCATAATGGCTAGGAAAGTTTCCCAGCCCACGGTCAAAATCCAGGAGATTAACGCTGAGACGCGGTTGCCGTGGTAGCCAAAAGCGGCGCGTGAAAGCACCAGGGTGGGGGCTGAGCCGCGTTTACCCGCAATTGCCACCAGGCCACACAGCAGGAAAGACAAGGTTAGGCCCACTACTGAAATCAGTAGGGCCTGCACTAGGGAGAGGCCAAATCCCAGTACCCATGCTCCCCAAGAAATACCTAGGACTGAAATGTTGGCAGCAAACCAGGGCATAAATAAATCTGCCGGTTTACCTTTACGATCTGCTTCAGCGATTACATCCAAGCCGACGGTTTCTACCGCTAGGCGGCTTTCGCTGCGTTGTGACTGGGGGCTGAGTGAATCAGTACTCATAATTGGCTCCTTAAAAGCCTGTTTTTATTAAACTTATTAAACTACGGCCGGCGTCTTAGCGGCGCCGGAAGCTGCACTAACTGTGTCAACAGGGCTGGTACCGTCGGAGCCAGCAGACTCAGCGCCGCCAGAGCCAGCAGACTCAGCGCCGTCGGAGCCAGCGCCGGCAAGACTTTCTGTGTCTGCCGATTGCGCAGAAAACTCATTGGTGCGCGGATGCGGGTTGTGGCGGGCCACCATGAAGTCTTGGAAACCAACCGCTAAAACCGCACACATAATTAGGGCCATGCCGGCAATGTCTTCACCTGAGAAATAGGTGCCGGCTAAAGCGAAGGAGAATAGCGAGGCAGCCACGGGCTCTAGGCAAGCAATTAGAGAGGCGTTAACCGCGCCAATATCTTGCACACCCTGTAGGAATAGCACGAAGGCCACCACCGTGCCCAGCACTACCATGCCCACCATGTAAAGGTAGAAACCAGCAGAGGTTTGTACATGTACCTGCCAAACCATGGTGACCAGGCTCATCAACGTCCCACCTAGTAGCATGCCATAGCAAACCACTAGGTCAGAGGAGTATTTACGAATAAGTTTGGTAGGTATCAAGGTGTATAGCGCCAGCGCCAGCGCGCAGGCTAGGCCCCAGTACAGGGCGGCAGGGGTAATAACTAGCTCACCAATATTGCCGTGTGTGGCCAGCACCGCCGTACCCACTAGGGCCAGTAATACGGCAAATATTTCAGTTAAATGCGGGCGTCGTTTAGAGCGAATACACACCCAAATCACAATCAGAATTGGGCCCAAATATTGCAAAACCGTGGCAGTACCAGCGTTAGAGCTTTTAACCGCAATCAGGTAGGTGTAAAGGTTAGCGATCAAACCAAATACGGTGTAAACCAACATGCTCACCCAGTCGGCACGGGTGTGCAGCAATTGGCGGTGCTTAGCGCTTAGTCCCTTGTCACGCCCCAGAATAAAAGCGATCAGTAGGCCTCCTGCCAACACCATACGGATGGAGGTAAGCCATTCTGGGTCAACAGCGTAGCGTTTAACGAGCAGCTCACCGCATACGCCCGAAAATCCCCAACAGATAGCCGCAAAAGTGGTTATTGCATAGCCGCGAAACTGCTTATTCACTTCTCTCCCTGGTTGCGATTTACTGCTCAATCGGCCAAAGTATGGGACAAATTTCTACGTGATCAACCCGGTTAGCCCAATCTGGATTTACTAGCACTTGTTGGGCGCCTTCTACCGCATCAAGCATTTCTTCCTTACCGCAGCTGCGGTCAATTAGTGCATAGATGCGTAGCTCTGAGGTCTCCCCCGCTTCAAAAGCCACATTCACCATGGCCTTGTAGGCCATCAGCTGCTCTTTCAGCTCTGCTTGTAGCTGCTCGTTTTCCCAGCTGGGAACCCATTTTTGGGCTTGACTTAGGGAAATTACGGCGGGGCGCGGGATACGAATATTGTCTGTGGCCGGGTTTAGCACCCAGATCTGGTCAGTGGACAGGCAAGCCACTTGGGCAGCACGTTGGGGGGTGACCGGGGCGGGACGCACGTCGGTGCGCCAAGTCTGCATATCTGCCTGGGAGCTGAACACCGGCATGGCGATATGCCCGTCATCTAGGTGCAGGGCCAGGCTCGCGGCGTCTTGGGCGGGGTCATTTTGGTGCGGCTTGTGTCCGCCCGGTTTGCCAATTTCGACGGCGACGGCGGCGGCCGGCTCTTCTAAGCCATGTGCGGGCACGGGCACGATCAAGCGCGTGGCTGCAATGGCCGCAACTAGTTCGCGCAGGAATTGGGGGCGCGGTAGCTGGGCGTTAAGGGCCGCAGCTAGAGCGGCAGGGGTGGAGCCGTCGTCGTCGGCAAAGGGATTGGGGGCCAGGAGCTTGGAGATACGCTCACGGGCGGCTAGGGCGGCTTGTAGTTGTTCCTGCGACATGATGCTCACTTACGCCCGAAAAAACCGAAACGTCGCGGCTTTTTGAAGTCGGTTACGGTTTGGGTGACGCCTGGGTCGCTGGTGGAGACGGCTCCGGGCACATCCTCCACCTTGGTGATACCAAACAGTATGTCTTCTACGGCTGCGTCTAGGGCGCTCATGATCAGTCCGGCGCTGAGTTCTTCGCCGGCTTGACCGTTTTCGTAGCGACGGGCGGTGACCTGGCCTGATAGCCCGGTTTCAATGCCGACGTCGGTGGCTAGGTCTGCGGTTAGTAGCACTACGCCTTCGCGGGTTAGACGCGATAGGTCTTTAGCTAGGTCCGCTGCTTCTTGGGGTTCACTGTCGACGCCGCCAACCAGTTCGCTGATGTCCCACTGTTCGTGGGTAGAGACTAGTTCTTTTACTGCAAAGGCCCCGGTGGATGAGGGTACCGCCCAGCATTCATGCTCGCTCAGGGCCGCAAATGAGGCCAGGACCTGCGCATCTAGCAGAGGCGTGAGCACGATTGCGATTTTTACAGCTTTGGGAAGCTGGGAATCTTGAGTATTAAGGTCCGCAACTAGTGCGGCGAATTCGTCATCAATGTTGCGAGGTTCGCTAGCTTCACTCAAGATGGCTTCACTTTCGTACGCGGTAAACCTATGCCAATTGTAAGGCCGGCTTACAAAACTTGCTAACAAGGCGACACTAGCAAAACCGGGCCGATAACGTGTGCTATCAGCCCGGTTATATGCGCGTAGAGACTATTTACAGATGTTTATCACACCGTCTGTCACACCAGTGCGGCGCCCTGGGCCAGGGATTCGAGCTTGGCCCAGGCCAGTGAGGGGTGGATGCGTCCACCTAGGCCGCAGTCGGTGGAGGCGATTACTCGCTCGCACCCAACCAGGTCGGTGAAGCGGCGGATACGCTGGGCTACTAGCTCGGGGTGCTCCACCACGTTGGTGGCGTGGGAGACCACGCCGGGCAGGATTACGCGGTCGTCGGGGAGCTTAACGTCCTGCCACACGGTCCATTCGTGTTCGTGGCGTACGTTTGCGGCCTCGAAGGTGAGGTAGCGGGCGTTTACTTCCAGGGCAATGTCGACGATTTCCTTGAAGGCAATGTCGGTGGTGTGCGGGCCGTGCCAGGAGCCCCAGCATAGGTGGAACCGCACCTGATCGGGGTTGATGCCTTCGAGGGCGTAGTTGACGGCTTCTAGGCGCTTGCGTAGCCAGGCGCGGTAGTCGGCCACTGTGGGTTCGGGGTTGATCTGGTCCCAGGCTTCGGCGAAGTCGGGGGCGTCGATCTGCACGGTTAGGCCGGCGTCAGTGATGGCGCGGTACTCTTCACGCAGGGCGGTGGCCCAAGCCTGCAGGTGGGCGTCGTCGTCGGCGTAGTAGAGGTTGGGCACGCGGGCAGCAGAGCCGGGAGATACGGCCGCAATGAAGCCGTTTTCGCGGGCGATGCCGTTGTCTTCTAGGCCCTTGAGTAGCAGCTCAATGTCTTTGGCGACGGCGTCTTGGCCGATGTATTTGAGCTCACCGGTGACGGTGGGGAACTGCTGGGATTTCTTGCCTAGGTAGACGCCGTGCTCGGGGTCGGTGTAGACGTCGTGGAACTTGGTCCAGTCGCGGCGGTCACCGAAGCTGGTCAGGCGGATTTTGCCGGGTTCGCTGCGCACGGGCTTGCTGGGGTCCCAGTCCCCTACGCTCTTGGGCGAGGAGGGGTCGATGATCTCTAGGCCAGAGAAGCGGGTGAAGGAGTAGGCCCACCAGGAGCCGTAGTCTACACCGGAACGGGTGATGTGCCCGTATTCGCCTTCATTGATTACGTCTAGGCCAATCTGGTGCTGTCGTTTAATTACCTGGTCGACGGCGTCGGTGAGGATTTCGTTGAATTTCTCGTCGCTAATGGTTCCGGCTGAACGTTGGTCGTTAGCTTCTAGCAGCTGGGCGGTGCGTGGCAGGGAACCTACATGGGTGGTACGAATTTTGGTCATGATAATTCCTCAAAGTCTAAGGCTGGCTTTAAAGGGGTTTAAGTGGACGCATGCGGCAAGGGCAGCGGTGGCCGCGAATGGTTATAGCTAGGCTGCGGTAATGTTGTTATTTAAGGAGCGCATTTAGGCAGCCATAGGAGGCACGGCTAAGCCGCTTACCGCATTCGCTGAGTCATTATTACGGGATTCCTTCCATCGTTCTGGCTGGAGCACCTTACGCTTTTAAGCGCGGGTTGCTGCGGCGTCTTGGAGCCAGATCTCTCAGCCGCTCTGGATGGTTAACAATTAGAGCCTAACAGTTGCAGCTATGCAGACAAGGTTAGGTTTACATATTGAGACTATCTAAGACAACGATGTCTGTCGCCTAAACGCAAAATGGGGGGTGGTCCCAACAACCACCCCCCAAACACACCACAAACAAAACAAAACAAAGCGGTGGGGGCGCCGACCCCAAAGGATCAACACCCCCACCACACTTCAAGGAAACGGTTGGCAGTGCCCTACTCTCCCACAACCCACCAGTCGCAGTACCATCAGCGCAGAAAGGCTTAACTTCCAGGTTCGGAAAGGATACTGGGTGTAACCCCCTCGCTAAAACCACCAACACAACCAAAATAAGCAACACCCCAAAAAAAGGATGACCACTCACCAGTCAGTGAAACAATATATCCACATGTACCAACCCAACCCTAAAGGCCGTGTTGGTCGTGAACCGCACAGTGGACGCAAACACCATCAAACAACAAGTTATTGTTAGTTATCGGTCAATTAGTACTAGTAAGCTGGTCACCTTACAATGTCTACACTCCTAGCCTATCAACCCGGTAATCTACCGGGAACCTCCCCCCCAAAAAACGGGGACGGAAACCTAATCTCGAAGCTAGTTTCCCGCTTAGATGCTTTCAGCGGTTACCCATCCCGAACGTAGCAAACCAGCCATACCCCTGGCAGGATAACTGGCACACCAGAGGTTCGTCCGTCCCGGTCCTCTCGTACTAGGGACAGCCCTTCTCAAGTTTCCAACGCGCGCAGAGGATAGGGACCGAACTGTCTCACGACGTTCTAAACCCAGCTCGCGTACCGCTTTAATGGGCGAACAGCCCAACCCTTGGGACCTGCTCCAGCCCCAGGATGCGACGAGCCGACATCGAGGTGCCAAACCATGCCGTCGATATGGACTCTTGGGCAGGATCAGCCTGTTATCCCCGGGGTACCTTTTATCCGTTGAGCGACGACCCACCCACACGGGATCGCCGGATCACTAGTTCCTACTTTCGTACCTGCTCGACCTGTCAGTCTCGCAGTCAAGCCCCCTTGTGCACTTACACTCAACACCTGGTTACCGACCAGGATGAGGGAACCTTTGAGCGCCTCCGTTACAATTTAGGAGGCAACCGCCCCAGTTAAACTACCCACCAGGCACTGTCCCTAACCCGGATCACGGGCCAAGGTTCAGGCACACGCTATAACCAGAGTGGTATTTCAACAACGACTCCACAATCACTAGCGTGACCACTTCACAGTCTCCCACCTATCCTACACAAGCTATAACGCGCACCAATACCAAGCTATAGTAAAGGTCCCGGGGTCTTTCCGTCCTTCTGCGCGTAACGAGCATCTTTACTCGTAATGCAATTTCGCCGAGTTCATGGTTGAGACAGTAGAGAAGTCGTTACGCCATTCGTGCAGGTCGGAACTTACCCGACAAGGAATTTCGCTACCTTAGGATGGTTATAGTTACCACCGCCGTTTACTGGGGCTTAAATTCACCGCTTCACCCAAAAAGGGCTGACGGTTCCTCTTAACCTTCCAGCACCGGGCAGGCGTCAGTACGTATACATCGCCTTACGGCTTCGCACGCACCTGTGTTTTTAGTAAACAGTCGCTTCTCCCTGGTCTCTGCGACCCTCAACCCTAGAAAGCCACAAAAAATGGTTTCATCAAGTATCAGGCCCCCCTTCTCCCGAAGTTACGGGGGCATTTTGCCGAGTTCCTTAACCATGATTATCTCGTGCGCCTAGGCATACTCTGCCCGACCACCTGTGTCGGTTTAGGGTACGGGCGGCCAGCCACCTCGCGTCGAAGCTTTTCTCGGCACCACAGGATCACCCCTACTTCCCACCCAAAAAGTGGTCATCATCCCGCCTCACATAAAACCACCCGGATTTACCTGAGCAGTAAGCTACACGGTTAAACGAGGATAAACCATCACCTCGCGAAGGCTTCCACTGTGCGTCACTCCACACGCTTGCCTACCAAGAAAGCCTGTCCCCAAACCAAAACCACAACCAAACACCCAAAAGGCGTCTAGCCATGTTTTTAGCGTGGGTTAGTACCTTTCAGTCAACACTTGACGGTCACCAGCCGGTACCGGAATATCAACCGGTTATCCATCGACTACGCCTGTCGGCCTCGCCTTAGGACCCGACTCACCCAGGGCGGACTAGCCTAGCCCTGGAACCCTTGGTCATTCGGCGCTAGGGTTTCTCACCCTAGTATCGCTACTCATGCCTGCATTCTCACTTGCGTACCGTCCACGACACAATTACTCGGCCGCTTCACCCAGTACACAACGCTCCCCTACCACCCCCAACCCCTGGCCAGTAAAACTGACAGGGTGCTTGTTGAGGATCCGCGGCTTCGGCGGTGTGCTTGAGCCCCGCTACATTGTCGGCGCACGATCACTTGACCAGTGAGCTATTACGCACTCTTTCAAGGATGGCTGCTTCTAAGCCAACCTCCTGGTTGTCAACGCGACCGCACATCCTTTCCCACTTAGCACACGCTTAGGGGCCTTAGCCGGCGATCTGGGCTGTTTCCCTCTCGACAACGGAGCTTATCCCCCGCTGTCTCACTGCCACGCTATACCCGGACGGTATTCGGAGTTTGGTTGACGTCAGTAACCCTGTAAGGCCCATCAGCCATCCAGTAGCTCTACCCCCGCCCGGAACCACGCAACGCTGCACCTAAATGCATTTCGGGGAGAACCAGCTATCACGGAGTTTGATTGGCCTTTCACCCCTACCCACAGCTCATCCCCTCCATTTTCAACTGAAGTGGGTTCGGTCCTCCACACGCTCTTACACGTGCTTCAACCTGGCCATGGGTAGATCACCCCGCTTCGGGTCTAGAACGTGCCACTAAACGCCCTTTCAGACTCGCTTTCGCTACGGATCCCCCACACGGGTTAACCTCGCGACACGCCACTAACTCGCAGGCTCATTCTTCAATAGGCACGCCATCACCCCCAAAAAGAAGGCTTTGACGGCTTGTAAGCGCCCGGTTTCAGGTACTATTTCACTCCCCTCCCGGGGTACTTTTCACCATTCCCTCACGGTACTTATCCGCTATCGGTTACCAGGAAGTATTTAGGCAGCTAAGTGGTCTTAGCAAATTCACACAAGATTCCACGAGCCCCGTGCTACTTGGGGAAAACATGCCCAACGCAGTGCCTGATGTTTCGCCTACCGGAGTATCACCGTCTACGCTTAGCCTTCCCAGACTATTCAACTACACCAAACATTTATAACTACGCACACCCCCGCCAGAGAATATACGAACACGCCCCACAACCCCGCATCAGCAACAACTGGCGTCTATCACACTAACACGGTTTCACCTAATCCGCTTTCGCTCGCCACTACTAACGGAATATCTTTTCCTGCGGGTACTAAGATGTTTCACTTCCCCGCGTACACCCCCTTGCGCCCTATACATTCAGGCGCAGGTAACAAGACATTACTCTTGCTAGGTTCCCCTATTCGGAAACCCTCGGATCAAAGCCTGTCAGACAGCTCCCCGAGGCTTATCGCAGTCCACCACGTCCTTCATCGGCCCCTGATACCAAGGCATCCACCGAACGCTCTTAAAAACTAACAACAAAAACAACACCAACCAACCAACAAAAAAGGAACAAAATCCTTTAAATCAATCAGTCAGTATTGCTTGCAAAGATCAAAGATGCTCGCGTCCACTATACAGTTCACAACCAACACACCCACACCAAACAAACAACCACAATAAAGCAATCACTCGTATCGGTGGGGTCAGGTCCGGAGCGCTGCTCCAGAACCCCGACAGCATGCCAAGCCCTTAAAACCCCGTCCCTCTTTGCCAAAAAAGACAAGGCCAAACATCTTTAAACGAATCCTCTAAACGGTCTTCCTTGCCGTTCCAAAACAAAAACTCCTTAGAAAGGAGGTGATCCAGCCGCACCTTCCGGTACGGCTACCTTGTTACGACTTCGTCCCAATCGCTAGCCCCACCTTTAACCGCTCCCCGTAGAGCCACGGGCTTGGGGTGTTGCCAACTTTCGTGACGTGACGGGCGGTGTGTACAAGGCCCGAGAACGTATTCACCGCAGCGTTGCTGATCTGCGATTACTAGCGACTCCACCTTCATGGTGTCGAGTTGCAGACACCAATCCGAACTGAGACCAGCTTTAAGGGATTAGCTCCACCTCACAGTATCGCAACCCTCTGTACCGGCCATTGTAGCATGCGTGAAGCCCAAGACATAAGGGGCATGATGATTTGACGTCATCCCCACCTTCCTCCGAGTTGACCCCGGCA
>ERZ1699235.474-NODE-474-length-15894-cov-4.068497_pt1 | contig 15894 bp, 8 predicted proteins | sample MGYA00581546_ERZ1699235 | MGnify/ENA primary metagenome ERZ1699235 (study PRJEB42319, sample SAMD00040334) | human oral metagenome | material: saliva | host: Homo sapiens | study: EMG produced TPA metagenomics assembly of PRJDB4115 data set (Metgenomic analysis of... | reverse complement strand
CCCCCTGCCCTCCGTGGGAGGGTACTTCCAAGGCCCACCCGCCCACCGGTGGCCCTTCCGGCTCCGACGCCACTGTGTAGTGTGCTACCCGCGCCAACGAACTACGCGTGTACGGCGCTTGGCGCAACGTGCCGCGCGTGCCCATCGACGATGCCCTCAAGAGTGAGCTTGTAATCCGCCACGACTACCGTGAGCTGTACGTAGCTGACCTGGCCCACGTGCTTGACATGGAGGCTATCCGCAAGGCTGGCGTGCGCATCGGTGCAGACCCGCTAGGTGGCGCCTCGGTTGAATACTGGGCTGAGATTGGCGAGCGTTACGGCCTCAACCTCACCGTGGTCAACCCCAAGGTGGACCCCGCCCGGTCCTTCATGACTCTGGACTGGGATGGCAAGATCCGCATGGACTGCTCCTCGCCCTACGCCATGGCCTCCCTGCGTAACGCCATGACCCCCGACGCTTCTGGTGCCACCCCCTACGACGTCGCCACCGGTAACGACGCCGACTCTGACCGTCACGGCATCGTCACCCCCGACGGCCTGATGAACCCCAACCACTTCCTGGCTGTGGCCATCGAGTACCTGTTCACTCACCGTCCCGGCTGGGGCGAAAACTGCGCCGTAGGTAAGACCCTGGTTTCCTCCAGCCTGATCGACCGCGTGGTGGCATCCATTGGCCGCAAGCTGGTGGAGGTGCCCGTAGGCTTCAAGCACTTCGTGCCCGGCCTGCTAGACGGCTCTGTGGGCTTCGGCGGTGAGGAAAGCGCAGGAGCTTCCTTCCTGCGTTTCGACGGCGGTGTGTGGACCACCGACAAGGACGGCCTCATCCTGGCCCTGCTGGCAAGCGAGATCATCGCCGTCACCGGCAAGAGCCCCTCGCAGCTACACCTTGAGCAGGTAGAGCGCTTCGGTGCTTCGGCCTACGCCCGTATCGACGCCGCCGCCACCAAGGAAGAAAAGGCCAAGCTGGCCGCACTTTCTCCCGAAGACGTCACCGCCACCGAGCTGGCTGGTGAACCCATCGAGCAGCGCCTGGTGCGCGCCCCCGGTAACGACGCGCCGATCGGCGGCCTGAAGGTCACCACCAAGGACGCTTGGTTCGCAGCCCGTCCCTCCGGAACTGAGGACGTGTACAAGATTTACGCTGAGTCTTTCCTGGGTGAAGAGCACCTGAAGGAAGTTCAGAAGGAAGCCAAGAGCGTGGTTAGCGCAGCGCTAGCCAACTAGTCTCATTTAGCTAGCTGGGGTCGGGTGCATTAGTGCCCGGCCCCAGTTTGTTTATGCTCTAGGGCTGCTTTGCTTGCGACGTGACCGTGTCAGCCAGGCCCCAGTTTGTTTGCGGCCCAGTTATGTACATCCCAGTTATGGCAAGCGCGAACAGACTGCTACACCGTGTCAGCTAAATATCTAAGGCTTTTCCCTAGAATAAAGCCATGAGCTCTACGTCTTCAGTTCCCTCCGCTGCCAGCCCTGACGCGGGTGCCAAGCTGCCAGCTGCGTCAGCTGGAGTTAGCCAAGCGCGCCCCAGCTCAAATGCGCCAAGGGTGGAGTATCAAGACCCAGATAGTGACGTTACTGCTGACGAGGCCATTAGCTCTGTACCCTTCCAACAGTCACTGCCAGGCTCGGAAGACGACGTATTGCTAGCCACCGGCCAACCCATTGGCGCTGCCTCAGCTGCTGCACAACAGGGTACGCAAGAACGCCCAGGACGCCGTCCTAGCGCCGAGCAAATTAGGCGCCGTCCCAGCACCCGTGCCTGGGTACCTAACCAGCATGGCGCCTGGGGGATGCTAATCATTCCGCCCCTAGTGGGCGCATTTATTGGGGGTTGGTCATGGCATTACCTGCTGATCTGGCCGGCTTTCTGGATGGGCTATTTCGCGTTCTGGGCTTGGACCCAGTGGCTACGCACCCGCTCAGAAGCTAAGCGACTGCTGCTACTGGTGCCCATGATCTGGTATTCGGCAATTTGCGCTGTGGCTGGGTTAGCGAGCCTGATCAGCGCCCCCTACCTGCTCCGCTGGGCCCCAGTTTTCGCCCCGCTACTGGCACTGGCCTTGTGGCAGGTGCGCATAGGTAAAGAGCGCTCATTGCTTAGCGGCGTCACCACTACGCTTGCGGCCACGTTAATGACCGCCGTCAGCTACGACGTCGCCACTGGCGGCGCCGGCGGGTTCCTAGGCTTAGAGAAGGGCGCGGACACCCTAGAAAGCTTTGGGGGGCCTCAAAACCTAACCGGCTGGCACTGGGCCTGGTTGGTTACCGCCCTGGTAAGCGGCTATTTTGTGGGCACCGTACCTTACGTAAAAGCCATGATTCGCGGCCGCGGCAAGCCCACCATGATCTGCCTTAGCTTTGGCTTCCACCTGGTGGGGCTGGCTCTGGTGGCATATGCAGCCAGCGCCGGCCTGATTGGCTGGACTAACCTGGCCCTGTGGGTGGTGCTAACTGCGCGTGCCCTAGTGCTACCGCTTATGCAGCGCCAGAGGGTGCGCAAGCGCGCCAAGGTGATTCGCCCCCGCGTGGTTGGGGTCAGCGAAATCATCATCAGTATCGTGATGGTTGTGGCCATTTTCCTGCCTTAAATCTGCCTCGATAACTGAATATGCTTTATTGCCTGACGCCGCCCTTAGTGTGGCGTCGGCTTGTTTGGGCTGGGGCCAGGACTGGGGCTGGGCCCAGGGCTAGGTTGTGGGCCGGGGTCAGGGCTGGGACTTGGGCCTGGACTTGGCGAAGGCTTTGGTTGCGGCCCTGGTTGGCTGGCCGCCTGCGGTGGAGTTGCTTGTGGCTGGCTTGGCGCCGTCTGCGACTGAGTGTGTGCTTGTGGCTGGCTTGGTGCCGCCTGGCGTGGGGTGGGCGCTGGCTGCGGTGAAGGCCTGGGGGCAGGCTCTGCTACCGGGGTGCGTTTAATTTGGAAAGTGGCCTGCTGACGCGAAACCACAGTTTTACCCGCATCCTGGTTCCAAGCCCTATTAAAGGTTTGCGCGCCTGGCTCATTAGGTAACTGCTTAGCTGAACGCGCATAGACGCGCTGATCATGCTGGTCATTGCCTTGGTGAACAGTGACCACATTGGTGCGGTTAGTGGCACTAACCGGCGCCTTACCATCCAGGCTGGGCACAACGTCGTCGGCGTTTTCCATGCTCAAATACTGTGTACCTGACGGAATTACGCTATTACCGGTAGGGCTACCGGCGGTAGTTGTAGCCACAATATTGAAACGTGCCCGCACCTGCGCATTAGCGGTTAGGTTCGTGGCCACAATCCCACCTTGGGAGTGGCCGTAAATACATACCGGGTCAGTGCTTTTAATACCGGCCTTAGTCATGGCGGCAACCACCAGCTGCGAGTAGTCGTCACTGGCACCGGCATTAGCCTGCAAGTTAGTTAGTAGATCCTGAGGATTTGAGTTGCCTGCAGTCCACTGTTGTGTGCCCGGCAAAATCACCTGGTAGGAGCAGGTTCCATCAGAATAGGTGGTTTTAATGATAGAAAAAGCTCCAGTTTGCGGATCAGAAGAATTTATGTGATCGCAGTAATTAATAGTGTCGGCCACCGAGCCGTCATATTTACTGGGTAACGGCTTGAATTTGACCTGACTGGTCTGGCCTACCCCGGTAGTAGTTTTTGCTATACCTGCCAACACGGCGGCAGCTAGCTCAGCGCCCACAGCAGATTTAAAAGAGAAACTGAGCGGCCCCATAGCGGGGGAGGGCATGTCCATGCGCAGGCTGTCGCTGATCAGGGTGAGTCGGTAATTCTTTTTCCCGCCAGCTAGATACGCCAAGTAGTAGTTGGTTGCCTCAACATCGCTAAGTTCTCTGGGGTCAACCCATTTACCACGCCAATAAATCTTATTGCCACCTGCAAGTCCATAGGTTAGCTGCGCCTTTGCTCCGCACAAGGATAGTTTAGCCTCAGGCCCCAAAAACGCACCGGCGTAAACCATAGCTGCCTGCAGAAATACACCAAGGCTGGGGCTAGCTTTATAAATAGTAATTAGAGCAGGTACTTCACTAATTAACCAGCCCCCATAGCCACTACGAACCAGCAATAACACTATCTGATAAATAGCTTTAGCGTCCTCTAAATCAATATCTATTCCCAACGCTTTAAGCTTTTTCTGCAGAGTTTGGGGGTTATCTAGGCCGTACTTATGTAGCTTGGCGCGCACGGCAGCCTCACTTAGAAAATTGTTCCTCCTATGCTTAGCCATAGAGACAGGATTGGCGCGCTTGAGTCCCTCTAATTTCCACGATGCCTGGGCTTTAATCTCGGCATTGGTGTAGAGGTTATAGCCCACCTGTAGGGCGTCAGCGTTAGTTTCACACTGACTGATGCAGGTTTTTAAAGCCTTGGTTGTGGCCGCATCTAGCTCAGGGGACAGCCGCTTGGGCGGGGGTTGAGGAAATAATGGCGGGGGTTGTAGCGGCATACGCGGTAGTTCCAGCACCCCAGGATTGGGCTCTGTGCGAGCAACCTTATAGGCATTGTTAGCTTGTTCCAGCAGTGAGTGGACTTTCATAACCTGCCGTTTAAGCCTCATCAGCACCTGCGGATCCACATGCAGATTCTTATCGGGCCCAGAAACGTAGACAATGTCGCCCATGACTAGACCTAGCTTGGGGTGCTTAGTGCCTGAATGTCATTGTCGACGGCGCCGATCAGCACGTTTATGGCGGCGCTTAGTTGCGCTAAAGACTGACCAGCGGCTTGCGCCGCGCTACCACGCCACTGGTTGGGAATGGTTGGCACCTGGCTTTTAGCGCTTAGGGCCAGCTGCCTAACATAATGCAAGTTACTCATGGCTAAACGCTAAGGCGCTAAGTCAAGGGGCCGCTTTAGGGGTGTGGATAAGGTTGTTGGGGTAAAAAAGTTCCCCACCGGTGCATTAATTCGTGAGTAGAACTCGTAAAGGTAACTCGCACAAAGCGAGCGCAGTGGCGCCAGTATGGCTGTAGATGCAGTTTTAGGGAATCTGGCAGATTACTACTGGCCGGAGTGAATTAGCCTCAGCAGGTCGTCGTCGTAGGCGGGGGAGAAGTCAAAAAGTACCCCTTCAGCCATACGCTGCTTAACCAGCTGCCGGCACACAATCCGTATAGAACGCGGCAAAAGCTGATAACTCTCATGGCGGTGAATCAAAATCAGATCTGCCTCTTGGCTCAGCGCCCACACCAATAACACCAGTTCGCGCTCGCTAAAGGTGCACTCGTCAATAAATTTATCGGGAGGGGGCAAAAGAGTTTTACACGCTTGCAGCATCTGCTCGCGGTGGGGTGGTGGCTCAGTGAAACCGCGCAGGCCATCAAGGGTTTCAAAGGTTTGCGCCACGGTCAGCTGTGGCCATAGCTGCGCCTCCTGGGTTAGGGCCACAGCCCCCGGCCCGGCCCAGCGCGGCCCGGTGATCTCCATGGCTTGGCGCAGGGCCGCCGAAGGGTTATTCCAGGCGGCACTTTTACGCAGCATATATAGGGCCACATAGGAGATGCCTTCAGCCATAAAGCCGTAAATGACTACTGGCCAGGTGGGATCATCAGAAAAGAAACTGTACTGGTTAAGCCAGCCCAGCAGCATGTCAGGTTTGTGGTGCATGAGTGCAGCCAGCGGCCCAGACCACCACATCACGCAAATCCAAGTGCCGATAAGTGCGTTAACTATCCGCATCCAGCGGCGCGGCGCATGCGGCCAAATCACTGCCCACAGCAGCGCGAGTGAGGAGGTCAGTGAACCCATCACCACCACGCCCACAGCCAGCCAACTGGCTTTTTGAAATTGCATGTGAGGTAGCGTGCCCAGCATTACGCCCGCAAACAACACCCCGGAAATTAGCATTTGCGAAATTTCCATGGCGGTTTGGGCGGCTGCAGCTGAGGCGGTGGGGGTTAGGGCGTCGGTGCGCACCAGTGCGTCAGTGCCGTTGTCGTAGGCCACGCGCGTGTGCTGAGTAATGATTTTGCCGCCCCAATAGGCGCTGATCAGGCATAACGCTAGGGAGCAAAATGGCCCAACCCGGAAGGGTAAAAGTGAGTGGTTGTTAATGCCCAGGGTTATAGCCAGTAAAAAAGTCAGCGTTAGTAGGACGGTGGCCCGCGCCGCTTCCAAACGCGCAATTAAGCGAATTAGGTTGGCGATAGCCACAGTCTCACTGATACGGGTGGCCACCTTAGGTGGCAGGTGCTCAAGCAGCGCCCGCGCAGAAGAAGGTATAGCTACAGCCACGCCTATATTTTGCCAAGCTGCTTTTAGGCCTAACAAGCTTGTGCGCTTTTGGCGCGGTGCACGCGCTCAGCTAAGGGTGGGTTGTGCGTGCTTTGGTGTGGTTTGGGCTCGACGGCGCTGCCTCGCTTTACAGCCACGACGACGGCGCCGGCTTGGTTTTTGACGACGACGGCGCCGTCGACCCTGCGCAAGAAGCCGCCGTCGCCCCAAGAAAAAAGCCACCGTCACCGCCACCCAAGAGCGAAACTGGCGCAAAAGCCAACGAAAAAATCACATTATGTAACAATTTTGCGCAGTTAAGCTTACAATCACAACAGCGAAGTGCGCAGACCCGCACTAGCTCCCCTGAGCGCCAATGAAGGAGTTCCCGTGTCCCCAAAGGGTGTCCACGCTAAAACCGCAGCCGCACTGGCTGCACTGACCCTATCGTTTACCGGTGTAGTTTTAACCCCTGGCGTAACTGCCACCGAGTCTGGCCAGGATTTCACCTCGCAAGCAGTTGCCAATGGCGGTGACGGTAAATTCCCGGTTTACCGCATCCCCTCAATCGTGCAGCTAAACAACGGTGATCTAGTAGTTTCCTATGACGGGCGCCCCAGCCTGAGGGACGCCCCCAACCCCAACTCCATCTTGCAGCGTCGCTCCACCGACGGCGGGCGCACCTGGGGTGAACAAACCGTCATCCACGCAGGCGTTCCCGGCGCTCAAAAGCAGGGCTATTCAGACCCCTCATATGTGTATGACGCCGAAAAGAACATTTTGTTCAACTTCCACGTCTACTCTAAGGATGCGGGTTTCTTCCAGTCTGTTGACTCTGACGACGACGCCGCCCGCAACGTTATGAGCGCTGAGGTTTCCACCTCCACCGACAACGGCAAAACCTGGACCCACCGCCTGATCACTAATGTGGTTAAACCCAAGGGCATCACTGGCACCTTCGCCACCTCCGGTAACGGTATTCAAATCAAGCACGGCAAATACGCCGGGCGTCTGGTGCAGCAATATATCGGCACTGACTCAGCCCACAACGGTTACGCCTACTCGGTTTACTCTGACGACCACGGCGCCACCTGGCACGCCGGTAACCGCATCGGCAACAGCTTTAACGAAAACAAGGTGGTTGAGCTAAGCGACGGCCGCCTCATGCTCAACTCACGTAACTGGGGTGACGGGGTGGGGCGCCTGATCGCTATTTCTGACGACGGCGGCGTCAACTGGAAGAACCAGTACCTAGACACTGCCCTGGTAGACCCGGAAGTAAACGCCGGCATCACCCGCATGAACCCCCAGGCCACCAGCGGCAAGGCCGCCAAGGAGCTGCTGTTCACCAACGCCAACAACAGCCCCTACAACTGGCAGATAGATGTTGACCGCGAAGGCCAGTGGATCAACCGCATCACCGGTAACGTGCGCTACTCCTGCGACAACGGCGCCACCTGGCCTGTTAGCCGCGTCTACCACTACGGCCCGCACGCCTACTCCTCGGTGACCGCCCTCAAGGACGGCACTTTCGCCGTCGCCTATGAAACTAAAACCGACAAGGAAATCCGCGTAGGCACCTTCGGGCGCGAGTGGCTAAAGCCATTCTGCGCCAACTTCGCTCCCGCTAGCGTCAGCTTGGGGGCCGGGGAAAGTACCAGCGTAAGCGTCACTATCCGCAATGACGACGACGTCGCCCTGCCGGCTGGCTCCATGCGCCTAACCGGCCTGCCCGAAAACGTCAGCAGCGAGCTGGTAGCCACCCCGGCGCTAAAGCCGGGCGAGTCGGCCACCGTAAACGTCAAGGTCACCGCTACCAAGGACATTGTGGCTGACACCTACAACGTGGATGCCACCTTGGAGGCAGGCCAGTACACCCTGCGTGGCTCGGTGGAGCTTAAACTCACCACCCCTGAGCTGATTGCACTGACCGTGGCCGGCGAGCGTAGCGACTACACCCGCGACATTATGGCCAAGCCCTACCAGGCTGGCGAAAAGCTGCCCTTCCACTGGAGCATCGTCAACAACACCAGTAATACCCTGCACATCGACGGCGCCAAGGGGCCCGAGGGCACCGAAATTGAATCTTGCAGCGGCGACATTGAGCCCGGCAAGACCATGTGGTGCTTCACCAGCGGCTATGTGGTAAACGAGCAGGAAGCCAAGCAGGGCTACCTGGATGCCAAGCTGACGCTGACCTACACCCAGGGCGACAGTCAGGTCACCTACCCGGTAACTCGCTTCGACCAGAACCTAGGTAAGCGCCGGATGCTGCCGGCTGCTCCCACCCCGCAGCCCACCGAGCAGCCTACGCAAAGCCCCACCCCGGCCCCGACGGCGTCGCCCACTGCCACGCCGACCGCTGCGCCTACTGCCGTGCCCACCACTGCACCCAGCCCCACCGCCGCGCCTACGGCTAGCGCTGTGCCCAGCGCCAGCCCCATGCCTAGTGCCAGCCCCATGCCTACCGGCAGGGCGGCGCTAAAGCCCTCACCGCTACCCTCCTCAAAGGGTTCAGGGAAGGTAGCTTTTGCTGGTAACAGTGGCGGCTCGCGCCACGGCTCGCTGGCGGTTACCGGTGTGGCCGGAGGATTAGTGCTGGTAGCCGGGGGGCTAGTGGCCGCCGGTGGGGCGCTGCGCTCTGGCAAACTACGCGACTACCTGCACCGTCACTAAAACCGATGGCGCACCCGTTACGGACGAGCCAATCCGTTACGCACCCGCGCCTAAGCCGCCAGCCCGGCGAAAAAGTGGCCTAAAACCACGTTAAACCGGGCCTCTGGTGTTGGGGGCAGGTCAGCTGAGACAATTAGCGCATGAGTTGTGCTGAGACTGCTGACCTGCCCCTATCCCGTGTAAACCTAGCTGAGGTAAACCCGCCACTGGCTCTGGGAGTGTTGGACGGACGCTACCGCGCCGCCGCCTCGCCGCTGGTAGACCACCTGTCTGAAGCTGCTTTGAACCGCGCTCGCGTGCATGTGGAAGTTGAATGGCTGATTTACCTCACCGATAACGAGGTTTTGCCGGGCGCCCCCAAGTTCTCTGCCGCTGAGAAGGAGTACCTGCGCGGTATTGTTTCCAGCTTTGGCCGCGCCGAAATTGATGAACTGGCTGAAATTGAGGCAGTCACCCGCCACGACGTGAAAGCTGTCGAGTACCTGCTCAAGCGTCGCCTAGACGCCGCCCCCCAGGTACTGGGCCAAGACACGGTACTGCCCCAGGTGCACGAAATTGTGCACATTTTCTGCACCAGCGAAGACATCAACAACCTGGCCTACGCCCTAACCATCCGCTCAGCTATCAAACAGGTGTGGCTGCCGGCCGCCCAGGGCCTGGTGGATGACCTCAGCGAAATGGCTCGCCAGTACAAGGCTGTGCCCATGCTGTGCCGCACCCACGGCCAGCCGGCCACCCCCTCCACTTTCGGTAAGGAACTGGCCGTATTGGCTTGGCGCCTGAGCCGCCAGCTGCGCCGTGTTGAGGGCACCGAATACCTGGGTAAGATCAACGGCGCCACCGGCACCTACGGCGCTCACGTGGTTTCCGTGCCGGGAGCTGACTGGGAGGCTGTTTCACGCGGTTTCGTGGAGCACCTGGGCCTGATCTGGAACCCGCTAACCACCCAGATTGAATCCCACGACTGGCAGGCTGAGCTGTACAGCGACGTGGCCCGCTACAACCGTATTGCCCACAACCTGGCCACCGACGTGTGGACCTACATTTCTTTGGGCTACTTCCACCAGCGTCTAAGCGCCCAGGGCTCTACCGGCTCCTCCACCATGCCGCACAAGGTCAACCCGATTCGTTTCGAAAACGGTGAAGCCAACTTTGAGATTTCCTGTGCGCTACTAGATTCCCTAGCGGCCACCCTGGTCACCAGCCGCCTACAGCGCGACCTGACCGACTCCACCACCCAGCGTAATGTGGGCGTGGCCCTGGGTCACTCGCTGCTGGCTATCTCTAATGTGCGCGGGGGCCTGGGCGGCCTGGATGTGGATGAGCGCCGCCTGGCTGAAGACTTAGATGCCACCTGGGAGGTGCTGGGTGAACCGGTGCAGCAGGCTATGCGCGCGGCCGCCGTCGCTGGCGCCACCGGCATGGCTGACCCCTACGAGCGCCTAAAGGAACTGACCCGTGGCAAGCGGGTTACTGGCCAGGCTATGCGTGACTTTATCGCTGGGTTGGGTATGCCTGCCGACGTCGAAGCTCGCCTGCTGGCGCTAACTCCGGGAACCTACGTGGGCTTGGCTGAAAGTCTGGTACGCCACCTAGAGGATTAACTAGGAATAATTCGGGGCATATCCCGGTTGGGCTAGTCGTGCTTGGGGGACAGTTTTAAAGCTGTCTACAGGCCGGCTAGCCCATATTCATAGATGCCAGCTGCGTTGTGGCTGGGTAGGCAACACATTTAGGAGAAGAAAATGGCTGAAAACATCGACCGCACCACCGTCCTCAAGGTTTCAGGCCTGACCTGCTCTAACTGCGTGCGTCACGTGAGTGAAGAGCTAGAAGAGGTTGAGGGTGTCAAGAACGTTTCAGTAATCCTGAACAAGGGTGGCGTCTCTGACGTAATGGTGGTTTCTGACGTGCACCTAGACGACCAGGCCCTGGCCGACGCCGTTGACGAAGCCGGCAACTACACCCTGGAAGCCATCGAACGCGACGAGTGAGGCGGGCGTCTTAAATAATGACTGATATCCAAGAAACCACCTCAACTAGCACCAGTCACGGCAGCGTAGATTTGAGCGTGGGTGGGATGACGTGTGCCTCCTGCGTGGCGCGCGTGGAGAAAAAACTGAACAAAGTGGCTGGCGTTAACGCTTCAGTTAACCTGGCTACCGAATCAGCCCACGTTGAGCTAAGCGCCCCAGTAGACCCACAGCAGCTGGTGGCCGTGGTGGAAAAAGCTGGTTACAGCGCCACCGTGACTAAGGTGGAGGACGGCGCCGTCGAGGCTATGCGCAAGCAGGAAGCCCGCCACCTGGCCCACGCCGCTGACCTGCGCCGTCGCCTGATCGTGGCGGCCACGCTATCAGTGCCACTGATGGTGATCTCCATGGTCAGTGCCGCCCAGTTCTATGGCTGGCAGTGGGTTGTGGCCGCACTGGCCCTGCCGGTGGTGACTTGGTGTGCTTGGCCTTTCCACAAGGCTGCTTTCACTAACCTGCGCCACGGCTCCACCACCATGGACACCCTGGTTTCCCTGGGGGTTATTACCGCCACCTTGTGGAGCCTGTGGGCGCTGATTTTTGGGGGCGCCGGCATGTTGGGTATGCGTATGAGCATGGAGTTCATTCCGCGCGCCCAAAGCGAGCATGCCCACATGTATTTTGAGTCTGCCGCCTGGATCGTGACTTTCCTGCTCACGGGGCGTTTGGCGGAGGCGCGGGTGCGTCACCGCTCGGGTGACTCGCTGCGTAAGCTTTTGCAGCTGGGCGCCAAAACTGCTGCGCGGGTTAACGCTGACGGCTCGGTTACGGAAATCCCGATTGACCGCCTGCAGGTGGGCGATCGTTTCCGGGTGCGTCCGGGCGAAAAAATTGCCACTGACGGCCTGGTGGTTGAGGGTCACAGCGCCATTGATGTTTCCTTGCTGACCGGTGAATCTTTGCCGGTGGATGTAAGTGCAGGTGACGAGGTTACCGGCGCCACCGTGAATACTTCGGGCACGTTGGTTGTGCGCGCTACCCGAGTGGGTGCGGGCACCACATTGTCGCGTATTGCCCAGGTGGTTACTGCCGCCCAGGCTGCAAAGGCGCCGGTGCAGCGCCTGGCTGACCGGGTCAGTTCGGTGTTTGTGCCCACGGTTTTAGCTCTGGCTGCTTTAACTTTCCTAGGTTGGCTGGCTACCGGTCATAACGCCCAGGCCGCGATTACGGCAGCGGTGGCGGTGCTGGTAATTGCCTGCCCCTGCGCCTTGGGTTTGGCTACGCCTACCGCCCTGCTGGTGGGTACTGGCCGCGCCGCCCAGTTGGGTGTGGTTATTCGTGGCCCGGAGGTGCTTGAATCTACCCGCCGCATTGACACGGTGGTGCTGGATAAGACCGGTACGGTCACCACGGGGGTAATGCACCTGGCTCAGGCGGTATTTTTCGACGACGTCGCCGGTGCAAGTGATGCTGGCGGCGCTGGTGCTCAGGCCGGTGCTGCTAGCGACGGCGCCACGGTTGTGGACTTGGGGGAGGGCGTCGCCCTAAGCCCCGCCCAGCTGCAAACCTTGGCCCTGGCCCAGGCGCTAGAGATTCCCTCTGAACACCCAGTAGCCCGCGCTATTGTGGCGGGCACACAACTAGACGGCGTCCAGGCGCCCCAGATCAGCGAGTTCACTAACCATGCTGGTCGTGGGGTCAGCGCCACGGTAGCCCACGCAGCAGGCCAGGCCACTTACGCCGTCGTCGGTAAAGCCACCTGGCTGAGCCAGCAGGGCGTAAGCCTTGAGCAGGCTGAAGCCCAGGTACGCGCCTTGGAAGACACCGGCGCCACCGTGGTGCTAGTGGCCTCAGGGTCGGATCCAAAATCATTGCGCCTGCGCGCTGCCCTAGCTGTGCGTGACGAGCCCAAGCCCACCACCGCCAAAGCCATCAGTGAGCTAAAGGCCATGGGGCTGCGTCCCATCCTGCTCACCGGTGATAATGAGCGCGCCGCTAAGTTCATCGCCGCCCAGGTGGGTATTGATGACGTAATCGCTCAGGTGCTGCCCGAAGATAAGCGCGACGTGGTGGCTCGCCTGCAAGGTGAGGGGGCTAATGTGGCCATGGTGGGTGACGGTGTTAACGACGCCGCCGCTCTAGCCCAGGCAGGCGCTGCCGGTTTGGGCATGGCCATGGGCACCGGCTCAGATGTGGCCATTGAGGCCGCCGACATCACGCTAGTACGTGCCGACCTGGAGGCAGTTGTGGCTGCTATCAAGGTTTCGCGCGCTACGCTGCGCATCATTAAGCAGAACCTGTTCTGGGCTTTCGCCTATAACGTGGCCGCAATTCCGCTGGCCATGGCGGGTTTGCTCAACCCCATGATCGCCGGGGCCACTATGGCTATGAGCAGCGTGATCGTAGTGTCTAACTCGCTGCGACTGCGCCGCGTGAAGTGATCTGACAGTATGAAGTGACATAGAATAGTCTGGCTACTTCGAATTAAAGCGCGCACTTTGGGCTGCTAGCCCGGGTGCGCGCTTTGTTATGCACACTAGATAGTGTCTTGGAAGGTGCAGCGGACAAAATAAAATATCCCTAATGAGCTTCGCTATTTAGCGGGGGATATGTGGGGATATAAGGCCCAGTTTCATAGACTAGCCCCATGACCCAAGCGCCAGATCAATCTGCGGCCGGTAGCCCCGCCGCCACCCCGGATAGCCGGGTAGCTACCGCCGTCGAAAAACCCAGCGCCCCAGCTGAGGCCGCCAACTCGGCCCGCCCAGTTGGTTTTCCCCGAGTAGGCACCACCTCCCAGGCGGAACCACAGCCAACTTTGGTAGAAACCAGCACCCTAACCTTGGTTGACACCCTAGAGCGGCGCGAACACCGCACCCGCGACCTACTATTTGCCGGTGTCTGCGCGCTAGGTCTAGTAACGGTTTTTCTACTGGCTGTGTTCGCCCAGGCAACCACCACCGCTGTCATTTATGACGTACAGACCGTCTTTTCCCAGCTGCTGCGCCGGGTGCTGGTGTTCCCGCTGCAAGCCTTTGAAGGTATCGTCACTTTAGCTCTGCCCCTAGCGTTGATGGGGCGCGCTTTGCTGCATAAGGACTGGTGGCGCTCAGGCCAAGCCCTGATCGCCCTAATCAGTGCTTATCTGCTATCTGCACTGTTCACATACCTGTTGCAGCTGCCGGTGTTTAACCAGGTGCACAACGGTATGATCTCCTACCGCAACCTAAACACCTACGAGATTCTCTCACCCACCTATGCTGCCTTGGCTGCAGTTATTTTGGCTTCCGGTAAACACCAATCCAAGCTGGTAAAAACTTCCTGGTGGCTGCTGGGAATTGTGGTGGGTGTTTCGGTGCTGCGTTCAGCTATCACGCTGCTGGCAGCGGTGGCCTCAGTGCTGTTGGGTCTTATCGCCAGCTACCTGGTGCTTTACATTATGGGTGTGGCCAGCGAAAACGCCACTGGGGTGGCTCTGGCGCGCGGCCTGCGCCGCTGCGGTGTGGACGCTGTCAAGGTGGTGCGTCTAAACCCGTGCCAAGCCCCCCTGCAAGCCTGGCAGGTACGTACCGACTCCCAGCTTGGTTACACCGAGAAAGTACGTGAAAACCCGATCGTTTCCACCCAAGACGACGGCGCCGTCGTCGAAACTGAAACCCCCCAAACCCTAGCCCCAGCCGGCAATGACGAAAAACTTACCCCCCTACCCGACTACAACTGCGCCCACGAGCTGGAACTAGCCGAAGAACTGTGGCAATCCCAAAGCGAAGATATTCACCGTATCTACGCCGTGTGGGACCAAGACGGCAAACGCTATGACCTGAGCGTAATGGACACTGACACGCACGTGGTGGGCTTCCTATCCACCGCCTGGGACACCCTACGCACGCGCGGCCTGGCCCCAGCGAAAAACTATTCGGTACGCGCCAGTGCAGAAAACACGGTGATGATGAACCAGATGGCGCGCAGTCGGGCCGTGCGCTCCCCGCAAATTCTGGGCGTGGCTGAGGCAGAAGAATCAATGCTGCTGGTCACCGAGCATATTGTCTCTCCGCGCTCATTTGGGCAGTTAGGCGACCAAATCTCTGACGACACTTTGCTGGATTTGTGGACTCAGCTGCGCCGCGCCCACACGGTTGGCCTAGCCCACCGCGCCATCAGCGACCAAAGCGTGCTGGTGGATGCTGGCGACCATATTTGGCTAACCGACTGGGATGACGGCGAACTGGCTTCCTCTGAGCTCTCGCGCCGCATGGACCTAGCCCAAACCCTGGCCCTAGTGGCTCTAAATGTGGGAGTGGAGCGGGCCATTGCCTCAGCCTCGCGGGTGCTGGATCGCGATCAGGTGGCTTCTATCGCGCCGATGCTGCAAAAGGTGGTGCTGCCACGCTCTACCCGCGCCGCCATGGGGCGACGTGGCAAGATTTTGCAGGAGCTGCGTGACGCACTGGTGGCGCTGGTGCCCACGGCCCAGGCTGAACCTGCCAAGATTAACCGTTTCTCTGCCCGCACTATTTTCATGGCGATTGTGGGTGTGGTGGCGCTGTGGACGGTGCTGGGGCAGATGAACTTCACCCAGATTTCTGCGGCGGTTGAGCAAGCTAATTTCTGGTGGTTCTTGGCGGCGCTGGTGTTCTCGCTGGCCACCTATGTGGGCGCCGGTATGACGCTGGTGGCTTTCACCCCCAACAAGCTGGGTTTGATTCGGGCTACCGAGGTGCATTTTGCTTCTTCTGTGGTGGCGCTGGTGGCTCCGGCCGGTGTGGGTGGGGCGGCTATGAACTTGCGTTTCCTTAACCGTAAGGGGGTGCCGACGGCGGTGGGTGTGGCCACCGTGGCGTTGGTACAGGTTTCCCAGTTTGTGGTGACTGTGGTGCTGCTGGGTATTTTGGCGGCTACCACCGGTACTTCTTCTGGCTTGTCGCTGCCTTCTGGCTGGGTGCTGGTGGCGGTAGTGGTGGCGGTAGTGGTGGCTGCGGTGGCTTTGGCGGTGCCGCAGCTGCGCAACTGGATTTGGGTGCATATTGAGCCCACTGTTAAGC
>ERZ1699235.471-NODE-471-length-15928-cov-3.025252_pt1 | contig 15928 bp, 20 predicted proteins | sample MGYA00581546_ERZ1699235 | MGnify/ENA primary metagenome ERZ1699235 (study PRJEB42319, sample SAMD00040334) | human oral metagenome | material: saliva | host: Homo sapiens | study: EMG produced TPA metagenomics assembly of PRJDB4115 data set (Metgenomic analysis of... | reverse complement strand
AAGTCCCGACAACTTAAAAAAACGCGCCGAAAAATTAAGCGAAAAATACGGCTTGGACCTCAAACGGATGCTTGCTGATTTGAAAGCCAACAATCAAAACAACGGCAAGAATTTTTATCTGTAAACCGCTTCAGACCGTCTGAAAAAACAAACAAGGACACACCCATGCTCAAACCCGACATCATTCAAATCCCCGGCCCGGCCGGTTTGCTGGAAACCATCTACCTGCCAAGCGCACAAGACTCCGCCCGCGGCGTTGCCGTCATCAACCACCCCAATCCCCTGCAAGGCGGCACCAACACCAACAAAGTCATCCAAACCGCGGCCAAAGCCTTATCGCAACTCGGCTTCCATTGCTACCTGCCCAATTTGCGCGGCGTAGGCAACAGCGAAGGCGAACACGACTACGGCCGCGGCGAAACACAAGACTGCATTGCCGTTATCGACTACGCCCGCGCGCAACATCCTGATGCACCGCAATTCGTCCTGGCCGGCTTCTCATTCGGCGGCTACGTTTCCACCTTTACCGCCCAAGAACGCACACCTGATTTGCTGTTACTGATGGGCGCAGCCGTCCATCACTACAAAGACCGCCCGGAACCATCCGACGTTCCCGATGTCGCCAAAACATTGATGATCCATGGCGCGGAAGACGAAGTCGTCGAAATCAACAAAGCCCTGACATGGGCAGAACCCCAAGGCCTGCCGGTTGTGACCATTGCCGGTTCGTCCCACTTCTTCCACGGCAAACTCATCGTTTTACGCGATACGATTACACGGTTTGCACCGGCTTTATTAGGTTAAAATCCAGCTACAAAATAAAACAAGGCCGTCTGAAAGCTTTTTCAGACGGCCTTGTTTGTATGAAACCTTATTATCTAAATATCAGGCTCAAGTATTCAGAAATCCATCAAGGATTTTCTGCTTAACATATCAATTCTGAGTCAACCAATACTGCAAACCAATCAAAGTCTTACCATCTTTGATTTCATCGTTTGCCAATGCATTGCGCACCTCGTCCTTGCTCATTAGGACGGTTTCTGTAATTTCATCCTCATCGTTGCTTAACTCGCTGCCCAAACGCACGCCTTGCGCTTGGTAGAGATACATTTTCTCATCACAAAAACCAACTGCAGTATAAAAGGAGTACAACAGTTTGACACTGTCGGCGACATATGGCGTTTCTTCCGCCAACTCACGCAAAGCGCATTCGACAGGATCTTCGCCTGCAATATCCAATTTACCCGCCGGCAATTCCAAAGTCGCCTGATCGGCGGCATAACGCCATTGGCGAACCAAAACAACTTTGCCGTCTTCCGTTTCCGCCAACACACACGCGGCACCCGGATGACGGATCACAACCCGTTGGCTTTCATTGCCATTGGGCAGGCGAACCCGATCGCGGCTGATGGTAACAAAAGAACCTTCGTAGATTGGCTCACTGCTTAATTTAGTTTCTTTCAAATCCATTTTTTACCTCATTTCCAAATTATTAAATATTAAAGGCCGTCTGAAATTTTATAGAAATAAACTCAGAGGATGATGCCTTTTCTAATAGTTACCGCTGATGTCGTTGTTGCAAACGCTCCGTATGTGTTCGCAGCTTCTCACTATTTGCTTGGTAGTCACTTGAAGACAATACAGCAACTATTGCCTCTACCTCATGAGGAAGCAATACGACCGTCTGAAAATTCTTAATATAAGCCGCCGCCTGCCTAATACGGCAAACATTGGGTGGCATTTTCGATTTCAACTCACAATCACCTAAGAAAACTACCATTGAATGAAACTTCTCCTCAGGAAATTGCATTAGTTCTGACAATGCTTTGATATGAGCATAATTCTGACGCAACGGGTTTTGGAAATAATGTTTCTGTTTATAGATGATTTGAGTCCATTTAGATTGCTTTTCACTACCAAAAATCCAACCTGTGTAATTTTTAGTTTCTATCACAAATATTCCAAAAATTGAGACATAAATATGATCAATTTGTGTCGTACCATCTCGAGACGGAATAATTAAATCGTGAAACTCAAAATAAGTTTTCTCATCTAAATTTTTTCCAATTACAGAACGAACTGCTACTTCCCCCATGCTTCCCTTTATTTTAGGATTTTTCAACAGTACTTTTAAGAAAAGCACAGGAATAATGATCAGAAAAATCCAAAATATACCTGACATACTTCCCAATATTTGTTCAACCATGACGTTTTCTTTTTTATTTAAAACTAAAAATTTATATATTTATGGTTTATTCCCGAGTGCGTTCAATTTCAATACCAACCTGCGCCACATCAGGCAAGATGCCCGGTTTCACAATACGAACGCGCACTTTGGCCGCACCAAAATCATTTAAAATCAATTGGGCGATATGTTCCGCCAACGTTTCCAGCAGTAAAAAATCCTGTTCAGCAAGACTGCGGCGTACGACTTCACATACTTCGCCATAATGGATGGTGTCGCCGATATCATCGCTCGTGCCGGTACGCTCGGGAACACTGATTTCCAAATCCAAAATCAAAGTCTGTTTACGCTCGCGTTCCCAATCATATACGCCGATTAAAGTATCGGCCTTCATGCCGTACAAAAAGATTTTATCCATTTGCCTGTCCGTTTTTTTGATAGAATAACCATTCCCATTTTAAGTAAAGCACCCAAAATGTTCAATGTACTCGCCATTATTGCCGCCTATCTTATCGGCTCCCTGTCTTTTGCCGTCATCGTATCAAAATATTACGGCATGGACGATCCGCGCACTTACGGCTCCGGCAACCCCGGTGCCACCAACGTCTTGCGCAGCGGTAAGAAAAAAGCGGCCGCACTGACCTTGCTCGGCGATGCAGTAAAAGGCTTGGTTGCCGTCATCTTGGCACGCTGTCTGCAAGATGCTTTAAATTTGTCTGATGCAACGATAGCCCTGGTCGCCATCGCCGCATTGGTCGGTCATATGTGGCCAATATTTTTCAATTTTAAAGGCGGCAAAGGCGTGGCCACCGCATTAGGTGTCTTACTCGCCCTCTCCCCCGCAACCGCCCTGCTCTGCGCCTTGATTTGGCTGGTCATGGCGTTCGGTTTCAAAGTATCCTCCCTCGCCGCACTGGTCGCCACCGTCTGTGCCCCAATCTTCGCCTTCTTCATGATGCCACACGCCTCTTGGGCATGGGCAACCGTATTCATTGCCGCATTGGTGTTGTACCGCCATAAAAGCAATATTCAAAACCTGATTCAAGGCAAAGAAAGCAAAATCGGAGATAAAGCCGGAAAATCTTAAAAACGTAGATACAATCAATCAAAGGACGTCTGAAAGTATATTTTTCAGACGGCCTTTTGTAGTTCACTTGCTTTATTCACGCATAATCAGTCAATCTTAATATATTCCACCGACAGAATCTCTATAATCTCGCGTCCTTCCGGTGTATCCAAGACAACTTCATCGCCTTCGCGTGCTTTAATCAGGCTGCGTGCCAAAGGGGAAATCCATGAGATTTTGTTTTTAGCGGTATCGATTTCATCTACGCCGACGATTTTGACGGTTTGTTCACGACCGTCTCCGCGCAATAAGCCAACGGTGGCGCTGAAGAAAATCTGGTCCGTGGCTTCGCGCGCTTCAGGGTCGACGACGACGGCAGCTTCTAAGCGTTTGGTTAGGAAGCGGATACGGCGGTCGATTTCGCGCATACGGCGTTTGCCGTAAAGATAGTCACCATTTTCGCTGCGGTCGCCATTGCTTGCCGCCCAGTTAACGATTTGGACGATTTCCGGGCGTTCTTTGTTGACCAGGTGATAAAGTTCGTCTTTCAATGCCTGCCAACCGGTAGGCGTGATGTAATTTTTGGTTTCGGTACTCATGATGTGTCTAAAACATAATTAAAGGCCGTCTGAACGTTAATTTTCAGACGGCCTTTATTGTAAGTCAATTTACTTTACTCTTCATCATCACTATCGCTATCGCTGATACTGATGCTGTGTTCCATTTTACTTGGATGTACCTTCAAGCCACCACAACCTGATTTTTCGGTAGAGAGACGGTTCAGATATGCTTCGTCGATATCGCCGGTTTGATAAACACCGTTGAAGCATGAAGAATCAAAGGATTCGATTTTCGGATTGAGTGCTTTGACTACTGCTTCCAAGTCTTCTAAGTTTTGGAAGACGATACCGTCCGCGCCAATTTCGGCTGCGATTTCTGCCGCGCTGCGGCCGTTTGCAATCAGTTCTTCACGGGTCGGCATATCGATACCGTACACATTCGGATAGCGTACTTCGGGAGCGGCAGAAGCAATGTAAACTTTGCGTGCGCCTGCAGCGCGTACCATTTCAACGATTTCACGGCTGGTCGTACCGCGCACGATGGAGTCATCCACCAATAAAACGCTTTTGCCGTTAAACTCAGTTTCCATCGGGCTGAGTTTTTGGCGTACTGATTTTTTACGCGTTGCCTGGCCGGGCATAATAAAGGTGCGGCCGATGTAGCGGTTTTTAATCAGACCTTCGCGGTAAGGTTTTTCGAGATGAACGGCAAGCTCCATCGCGCTGGGTCGGCTGGTATCAGGAATCGGCATCACGACATCGATATCATCGACAGGCAGCTCGCGTTTGATTTTTTCTGCCAAAGATACGCCCATATCCATACGGGACTGATAAACGGAAACGCCATCGATGACAGAGTCCGGGCGGGCAAAATAAACATATTCGAAAAGGCAAGGGCTTAATTTGGCTTTATCGCTGCATTGACGGGAAATAATCGTACCGTCAAAACCAATAAATACGGCTTCGCCCGGATGGATATCGCGTTCCAAATCATAGGCAAGTGCATTGAAGGCAACGGATTCGGAGGCAACGGCATAAGATTTTTTACCGGATTCGTCAATTTGCGAACCCAAAACCAACGGACGGATACCGAAAGGATCCCGGAAAGCCAGCATGCCGTATCCTGCAATCATGGCTACTACGCCGTATGCGCCGCGCACCAAACGGTGCACTTCGGAAACAGCGTTGAAAATATTGTCGATGGTGAGTTGGTAAGAAACTGTATTTTTAGAGACTTCGCGGCGCAATTCATGCGCGAATACATTGAGTAATACTTCGGAATCAGAGCTGGTATTAACATGGCGCAGGTGTTTGTTGCATACATTCTCATACAGCTCTTCGGTATAGGTCAGATTACCATTATGTGCCAAAACAATGCCAAACGGAGAGCTGACATAGAAAGGCTGGGCCTCTGCGCTGCTGCCTGCATTGCCGGCAGTCGGATAGCGGACATGTGCGATGCCGGCATTACCTACTAAGTCGCGCATATTTCGGGTACGGAACACTTCACGCACCATGCCTTTGCCTTTGTGCATATGAAACGTGCTGCCCTCTGCAGTCACAATGCCTGCCGCATCCTGACCACGATGCTGCAGCATCTGCAGACCGTCATACAGCAGCTGATTGACCGGCTCATGACTAACCAAACCTAATACACCACACATATCGTGCTTCTCCGAGTTTGAAGATTAAATGGGTAAACTGTCATTATAAAATAATTTAGATGAGTTTGCTCAAATTGTTGACAATATGATGCTAAATTTACGCAAATAAAAACGGATTCAGACGACCCATAGGCCGTCTGAATCCGTCAAACTCAATCATCCAATTCTTCTACTTCAACTGCTTTACCCGAAAGATGCGGCATCGCGGTATCTTTTCCAGGCAGATAAGGCATCGCAGCATCGGCAAGTGATTCAAAATACGGAATTGTGTGCGAACTTTGCCACTCTTCCGTTTTCGGCAAATCAGTGTGTGAAAAAACCATCACTGCCAGTGTCACCAAAATCACACCTTTCACTGCACCGAATACGCCGCCAAGCAAACGGTTGATGCTTCCCAAACCAACGGCAGACATCAAACTGCTCAACAGCGATCGTGCCAGTTTCTGCAACAGCCATGCCAGAAAAAACACAGCGGCAAAACCCATGGCAACCGCCAAAGCATGCGGCTCAACCGATTTAAAGACTACATCGGCAAACGGCACGGCAAGCGTTCTGGCAGCAATAAACGACACGACCCACGCCACCATCGCCCCTGCTTCAGCAATAATCCCCCGCGTCAGCGAGATAATGATGCAGATGACGATGACGGCGGCAGCCAACAAATCGGCGACAGGCAAATTACTCACTGGTTACCTGACCGGCAATGCCATGTACACGCAATTTGTTCAAATCACGCTCGGCATCGCGTGCATTTTTATAACTGGCTGATTTCACGCGATACACCTTACCTTTATCGGTCATGACTTCAGTAATGGTCGAATCGATGCCTGCCGCTTTCATTTTACGTTGCAGGCTTTGCGCGCGTTCTTTTTCAGCATAACCTGCCTGAATAGCGGCTTTTTTCGCAGGCTTGGCTTCTGCTGTTTCTTTTTCGGCTTTAGGCTTGGCTTTTTCAGATGGCTTCTCGGCAGTTTTTACCTTATCGGCTTTTTCAGCTTTGGCTGTTTCCGGTTTAGCCTTTTCATTTTTTGGTTTTTCAACTTTGGCTTCTGCTTTCTTAGCAGGTTCGGCCTTGTCTTTTACGCTATCTTTACTGTTTTTGGCAGATTTACGCTCGGCAATGGCTTTCTCTGCCTTTTCCAATTGAGCCAATTTATTGCGCTCGGCAGCGGCTTCACGCTCTGCTTTTTCAGCACGCGCTTGAAGTGCGCGTTTTTTAGCGGCCAATGCGTTTTCTTTTTCATCCGCTTCCTGTTGGGCTTGTGCCTTGCGTGCCGCAGCACGTTGTTCTGCCTGACGTTGGCGGCGTTCTTCGGCTCGGCGTTCGGCAGCTTCGCGTTTGGCGGCCTCAGCGCGTTGAATACGCTCAGACTCTTCCAAACCTTTAATATTGCCATCATCCAAAGTATCGTTAATCAAAACCAACGGCTCGCCAACATCTTCGGGAGCAGATTCACGGTTTGGCTTCAATACTTCAACCGGCGCATTGTCTTCTTCGTCGCCTGCATTTTGCGGTTTATTTGATGCTTCGGCATCTGCATGGCGGGCAGCCTCCTCAGCTGCAGCGACATCCTCTTTATTCGGCTCTAAAACAACGGCCTTGCTCGGCTCGTCAGCCGTTTTGACTTGGCTCTGACCGACAGGCGCTTCTTTAAACGGTGAATTTTTATCGTCGCCGGAAGTCAGTGCCAGACCGAACAGCATACCCGATGCCACCACCAAGCCGGAGGCCAAGACCAAGCGACGGCGGTTGCGACGTTTGAGTCGTTCGTAACCGTCTAAATCGTATCCGTTTGGAGTTTCTTTTTGTTTATTGTCGGACATGATAATTTCCTCGTTAGTGTTCTTTCAAAACAGCCATTACATCGGCAACAGTATGGAATGAGCCGAAAACAACGATTCTATCATTTTCGGTTGCTTTAGCCAAAGCAGCGCGATAGGCAGCAGCGACAGTTTCAAAAACATTTACATTGTCGATGCTGTGTTCAGCCAGTTTATCCTGCAAAGCCTCTACCGTCATGCCGCGCGGCACATCTAAAGGCGCGATATTCCACTCGTCAAACTGGTCTTTAACGATTTCCAGCACGCCATCAATATCTTTATCGGACAACATACTGAATACGGCGGTACGTTTTTGGGCAAAGGCAAGGTTAATCAGGCTGCGGCGCAACGCACGGGCTGCGTGCGGATTGTGGCCGACATCCAAAACCACCAGCGGACGACCGGGCAAAACTTGGAAACGTCCAGGATTCTCAACCAACAGCAAACCGCGTTTAATCGCGCCGATATCAACTGGTAATTGTTCGTTCAAACATTCCAACACCGTCAATGCACATGCGGCATTGGACAACTGATAGGCACCGCGCAAAGCAGGAAATGGCAAGGAATTGCGGTTACGGCTTTGGCCGTCTGAAGATTGCGGATGGAAGCGGTAGTTCCACTGTACGCTTTCCATTGACGCAAAATCAAAATCTCGCTGAACCATCAACAGTTTTGCGCCAATTTCTTCTGCGTGCTTGACCAATGATTCAGGCGCAGGGTTTTGACCGCACACGGCTGGTTTGCCGCTACGGAACACCCCGGCTTTTTCAAAACCGACCTGCTCGACGGTATCGCCCAAAAATGCCTGATGGTCCAAATCCACGCTGGTAACGACCGAACAGTCGCCATCGAATACATTCACGGCATCCAACCGTCCGCCCAAACCGACTTCCAAAATCATTACGTCCACATTTTTATGCATGAAAATATCGACGGCAGCCAAAGCATTAAACTCAAAATACGTCAGAGAAATTTCGCCTCGCGCCGCTTCGATGCGCTCAAATGAGGAAACAATCAATTCATCTGAAACCGGCTGAGTGTTGATGGCGATTCGTTCGTTGTAACGCAGAAGATGCGGACTGGTCAGCGTACCGACTTTAAAACCGGCTTCTTTATAAATATGCGACAAATAGGCGCATACGGAGCCTTTGCCATTGGTACCCGCCACCACGACGACAGGACACTGCGGCACCAAATTCATGCGTTTTTTTACTTCTCCCACGCGCTCCAAACCCATATCGATCAGGCCGGAACTATGGGCAGTCTCCAAATGAGAAAGCCAGTCTTGTAATGTTTTCATTGTATTGATCGCTTCAAAAGGCCGTCTGAAACAGCCGTTTAATCCATATCTGCCACAAGTTCTGCTTTGTCTTCTTTTTCCCGACACCAGCGTGCCCATACTTTCAGACGGCGGTAGGCATCACGGTCGGCCATATCGGGCAAAATGCAGTGTTTGACTATTTTTCCGTCAACATTCCATTGCAAAAACAAAGCGTAAACCGTCAACATACTGCTGTCTTGCAAAACCGCGCTTCTTGCCTCTTCCTCGCCATTCAAGTAAACCGTCGCACGGTATTGGCGGTCGATGATGATTTTTCTGACCGCATTTTGAGCGTGAAAATTAACGCTGCGCCAAGCATAGGCAAAACTGCCGGCCAACGTCGCCAAACCCAGCCACATCATCCAGCCGTAAAACTCGGCAAGGCATACGGCCAACGCCGAAAGGTGTAAGAAGACAATCAGAATTTTCAAAGAACGCGAGGGCTTTAAGGCCGTCTGAAAACTTCGCACGGCTTTACATCATATTGTCGAAAACAGGCGTAATGTTCAATTCCGCCTCTTCCATATCCAAAACCATATCGTGGATTTCGGTATCGAAAAATTCCCAAAAAGCCTTCAAGCTCATGTCTTGCGGCCATTTGCTTTTATCGATGTCCCAGCCTGCCAATTCGGCTTCAAAAATCTGCTGGTAGCGTTCGTCAAAATAAGAAATGACGGATTCTGGCTCGTCAAATTGCGGCACCAGGAATACGGAGCAGTTGGTGCGCAATTGCTCGATGGTCAAATCGGGCATATTCTCATCGGAGGATTTCAACCATTCCAAAAAACGGGCGGTCGGTTTCAACACGACAGCAGTACGGTCAACAAAATACATAATGTTCAACTTTCAAAATCATTCAAACCGATCATGCCGTCTGAAATTTCAGACGGCCTGAGTTTAATGTGTCATCACCTGTTGCAGGAATTGTTTGGCACGCTCGTGTTTCGGATTGGTAAAAAACTCTTCCGGCGTTTCATCTTCCAGAATCTGGCCTTTATCGACAAAAATCACACGGTCGGCAACTTCGCGTGCAAAACCCATCTCATGGGTCACACACATCATGGTCATGCCGCTTTCCGCCAAGTCTTTCATCACTTTTAATACTTCGCCGACCATTTCAGGGTCAAGAGCGGAAGTCGGCTCGTCAAACAACATCACGCGCGGCTCCATCGCCAAACCGCGTGCAATCGCCACACGCTGCTGCTGACCGCCGGAAAGCTGGCCGGGCAGCGCGTCTTTTTTATGTGCCAAGCCGACACGCTCCAAAAGCTCCATTGCTTTCTTTTCCGCCTCTTCACGGCTTTGGTTTTTCACTTTCATCGGAGAAAGAATAATGTTTTCCAAGACAGTCAAATGCGGATACAGATTGAACCCTTGGAACACAAAGCCCACTTCTTCGCGCACTTTGTTCAAATCGGTTTTCGGATCGGCAACATTGATGCCGTCCACCCAAATCTCGCCACTTTCAATGCGCTCGAGTTGGTTTACCGTACGAATCAGCGTCGATTTGCCACTGCCCGAAGGGCCGCATACAACGACCACTTCGCCTTGCTTGACTTCCAGATTCACGCCGTTGATAACGTGCAAATCTTTAAAATGTTTGTGTACATTTTTGAATTTAATCATGTTTATTTGACATTCTCTAAAATTGACCAGATTTTGGACGGCCTGTTTTTAATCTGTTTGGCGTAATGCTCGATTTTCTCACTGTTGTCCTTGGTATAAATGCCGCGACACAATATATCCAGTGCATCTTTGTTCAAGTCGCCATAACGGTTGTTGGTATATACCGACAGGATGCAGGCTTTCAGGGGATGGAAGGGAACGCCGTATTTCTGCGCATTATCCCGATTTCCAAACAGCCATGCGGTATCTGCTAAAGCTGCGTAGTTGCTCAAAGCTGCCGCTTTAAATAATTTTTCTTTGATCAGCGGATAATTTTTCTGCTTTTGATTTTCCAGTTTGAACACTTCATCCATCAATTTTTGTGAACCGTTGGGCGCAAGCTCTTCTTCTAAAGCTGTTTTATCATATTCGGCTTCAATATCGTCAAGTAAGTCTTGTGCCGCTCCCTCGCCGTTTTCCGCGGCTTTTTTCAGCCAATAGTAAAACTCGCTTTCTTTGAGGTTTACAGGGTCTGTTGTCATTTCCAACTGCATGGCCAGCAGATATTGCGCTTCAGCATCGCCAGCTTTTGCTTTACGCCGCAGGTTTTCTTCTCCGCCGGTACTTAATGCAAATGCCGTACCGGTAATAAATACAACCAACCCACACCAGACATATTTTTTCAACATTCCGTCCCCAACCTTTCAGACGGCCTTTTGAACCAGATAATTGCTCAATTCCACATATTTCTCGGCAGCAATGTGTTCTGCCCTGTCCTGCGGATTGATACCGACTGCCTGCAAGTCATCATCGCCGGCAAGTTCCTTCAAATTATTGCGTATGGTTTTGCGGCGTTGATGGAAAGCCAGTTTCACCAGTTTGGCAAAATGTTCAAAATCTTCCGCTTTGCCGATACGGTGTTTCACCGGAATCATGCGCACGACGGCCGAGTCAACCTTCGGTGCAGGATCAAAGGACTCGGGCGGTACTTCAATCAACATTTCCATATCGAAAAAATATTGCAGCATGACGCCCAGACGGCCATAGTCGTTGGTTTTCGGCTGCGCCACCATGCGTTCGACCACTTCTTTTTGCAGCATAAAGTGCATATCGATCACATCGTCTGCCACTTCACTCAATCGGAACAAAAGCGGCGTGGAAATATTGTACGGCAGGTTGCCGACAATTTTTTTCTTGCCTTCAATGCTGTTGAAATCAAACTGCAATACATCGCCTTCGTGTATCACCAATTTATCTGCAAACGGCAAGGTTTTCAGACGGCGTACGATGTCGCGGTCGATTTCGCAAACATGCAGGCAGTTAAGTTTTTTCGCCAAAGGCTCGGTAATGGCTGCCAAGCCCGGGCCGATTTCAATCACGATATCATCGGGCTGCGGTCTGACCGCGTTGACAATATCGCTAATAATCCGCGTATCCTGCAAAAAATTCTGCCCGAAGCGTTTCCGGGCCTTATGTTCTTTCATATCTTTCTTCAAGCAAGCTGTTTAAGGCAGTATTGTAACTGAAACAGGCGTTTTTGTCGGCACGCTTTCAGACGGCATTTGCCTAATTTTAAGCAAACGGCGGCGCTTCCAAACCCAGAGATTTCAGTAGTTGCGCGGTCTCATAAACCGGCAAACCCATCACGCCAGTAAAACTGCCCTGCAAATGCTCGACAAATACGCCGCCCAAGCCCTGAATCCCATACGCACCGGCTTTATCCATCGGCTCGCCGCTGGCAACATAGGCTGCAATCTCCTCAGCCGTCAACGTTTTAAAGCGCACTTCGCTCGTCTGCACCACATCATGGCGCACGCCTTGCCAGTAAACGCATACAGCCGTCAGCACTTGATGTGTCCGTCCGGACAAGCGTTCCAGCATATCGACCGCATCCGCCTCGGATTCCGGTTTACCCAAAATAGCCGCACCATCCGCCACCGTCGTATCCGCTGTCAATACAGCAAACTCAGGCTCTTGATCATGAGCAGCAAACCATTGCGCCACCGCCGCCTGATTTTTCTCGCAGGCCATACGGCGCACATACTCTAGCGCGGCTTCGCCTTCTTTAGGGGTTTCATCAATATCCGCTGGGAGGCGGTGTACTGTGAAACCCAAATTTTCCAAAATCTCACGACGGCGCGGACTGCCCGAAGCCAGATAAATTGCGTTCATTGGATTGGTTTTCCTTATTTTGAAATTTTATGCTGTCCGGACAGGCGGACATAATGCGCAGAGGAATACGTCAAAAATGCCTTTTCCTCATCAGTCAGCGGACGCACTTGTTTCACAGGCGAGCCGACGTATAAAAAACCGCTTTCCAAATGCTTGCGAGGAGGTACCAAACTGCCCGCTCCTATCATCACATCATCTTCGACAACCGTATCATCCAAAATAATCGAGCCCATACCCACCAACACACGATTCCCAATTCGGCAGCCATGTAGCATGACCTTATGCCCAATCGTCACATCATCGCCGATAATCAAAGGCGAACCGTCAGGCTTTGCCGCATTCTTATGCGACACGTGCAAAACGCTGCCGTCCTGCACATTGCTGCGTTTGCCGATAGAAATGCTGTTCACATCACCGCGCAACACGGCATAAGGCCAAACGGATACATCTTCCGCCAGCGACACTTCGCCAATCACAACCGAAGTCTCATCTATAAAACAAGACTCATCAACCGACGGCACATAATCCAGAAACGCACGAATAGGGTTTGCCATTTCCAATATCCTTTTCTCAAAACCAAAACTGATCAGGCCGTCTGAAAACACGGTGTAAAACGATTTTATACTACAACCATACTAAATCAAGCCAGAAAATCATCAAAAGGCCGTCTGAAACAGCTTTCAGACGGCCTTTCATCATAAACCTTTATCTTGGCCCACCACTATTTATCATTAGCGCCTCATCCATCTTTTATGGAATAATCGTCTTCATTTGATTGATGGAGAAGCCGATGGAGACACGTTCGGGAAATTATGCAGCGCCCCTATTGGTCGTCGGCTGCATCGCCTTCGGCTTGGGCAGTTTGATCGTCAAATTTGTCGATGTCGGCTCTTACGCCATCGCATTCTGGCGTTTGCTGATTGCCGCCCCCATATTCTTCCTGCTCGGGCGTTTTTTCAGACAAAAAATGCCCACAAAAAGAAAAACAGTTGGCTACGCACTCTTATCCGGTGTTTTCCTCGCATTCGACCTCGCCCTTTGGCACGAAAGTATTCACGCCGTAGGCCCGGCATTTCCACCTTGCTCAACAGCCTGCAGATTTTCTTTTTAGCCGCCATCGGCTTCTTCTTTTATTCGGAACGCCTAAGTACCTTACAAATTTTAAGTTTGATATTGGCCACCATAGGCGTAGCCTTAATCGGCAGCCCAGAGTTCGGTCATAACGACAACGCCGCATGGGGATTTGTCAGCGGCGTAGTATCCGGCGCCATGCTGGCCCTGTCTATGGTCTTCGTACGCAAAACCCATGAGCAGGAAAAAGTCGGTTTGTTTCCGCTGATGATGATTTTAAGCTTCGGCGGCGCAATGGCGCTGGTCATCCCATCGCTGCTATTCAATGCCGCCCATCTTTACCCCAAAACTTTAAACGATGTGATTCTAGTCTCCATCTACGGCATCGTTATGCAATGCTTCGCTTGGGCATTGATTGCTTACGCCATCCCGCTTTTATCCTTGTCACTGACCGGCCTATTACTGCTCTCCGAACCAGTCGCAGCCATGTTGATCGATTATTTCTGGCTGGATAAACCGATTAACGCCGTCCAATGGAGCGGCGCTACTTTGACTTTATTGGCGATTTATTTAGGTTCGTTAAAAGACAAAAAATAAATATAAAAAAGGCCGTCTGAAAATTTCAGACGGCCTTTTTTATATAATGAAATACTTAGACTCAAACCAAATTTAACAGAATTAGTTTAAGTTATATGAATCCATTAAATTATTTTTTAAAATGTTTTCTCAAAATCTATGAATACACGATTTTTAGAATAACTATTAAGCTCACCAATATTACTGTTATTTTTTGTATATCGCCAATTTAACCTTGGAGTAACACCTAGCACACTTAATTTATTGTGCCAAATACTTAAATTAGTAATAGTCACATTATCTTTGCGATGACGATCAGTAAAAATATAATGCTTTCCATCGAAACGTTCGTGATAGTGATTGATTATAAGTCTGCTATTCAGGTTTTTGCCCCAAGTCTGCCCCCAACCAACATATCCCCCTATACGTTTAGAGCTACTACCAGCATAATGTTTTACTTTATCACGAGCATAGTTTAAACCACCTAGAAAGTAAGTATCATTGTTTAAAAGGTAAGTAGCACCTACTCCGATTTGATAATCTTTCCCCTGTCGCTCAGTATATGCATAATCTTTTTTTGCTATTGTACTGTTAGCGGACAAACGTAAATTTGGCGTTATCCAATTTGAAATGCCTAAATCTACACCTGTCCGTGTGTAATAAGGATGATTTCCATAACGACGTTTTTCTAAAAATGGCATAACATAGCCATCTGTTTTAAAACTTTTATTTTTATAACCCAGGCTTATTCTTGCTACTTGATCATCATAAGCATGATTATCCCAATAAGTCACACCATCTATATCACCCGACATAGCTAAGTAGTGGTTATCTTTAATATTATCATCACGATTAATAGATAACGAATAATTAAATCCATGTCCTTTTTGCGGTAAATAGTCAGGATTCTTTTCAAATGCTAAATTACCAAATTGAGGAAGATGAATTTCGCGTTCCGTTGAAACATTATTGATATTGCTATCTTGGATATAACTTAGACCACCTGAAATTTGCCATTTCTTTTTCTTCATAGCATCTTCATAAAGTGCGATAGTCGGAAGTACATCTTCAGGAAGCCCCTGCTCCTTAGCTGTATTAAATTCATGTTTCGCATTGCGAGTTTGTCTATCCTCATAAAGCATAGCAGCTAAATCTAGACGGACAGTAACAAGATCAGAATTCTGAGCGAGAATAGAACGATAAAGTTTAATAGCTTTTTTATATTTCCCTTCAGAGCGCCAAATTGCACCTTGCGCATAGGCCAATAAAATAGGATCGTGCCCGCTCCATTTTCGATATATCGGCAAGAGCTGCGCTGCTGAAATATAATTTCGCATTTGTAAAGCCTGATTTAACAATGGCTCTGTCAACTCTGGTTGCTTGGCTAAATCATCTAATGTCAACGTTTGACTAGACTCTTCTAGAGAAGTACCGTCATTGTCTGAAAATAATTTATCTTGCTCTGATACTTTAGGAATAGCCATCTCCTGAATTCTTTCTACCTGTCGATCAGCTACAGTTTCAGGATTCGTCATAATTTCAGCAGACACCATTGAAGGAACTAGCGTTCCCAGCATAAAAATGAATGAATAAGACTTCATAAATCTATTTCTTAAAATTTAAGTAACAATAGTTAAATTAAAATTTTGTCTATTGGTATTTTTCATATTAAAAACAATAAGCAGCAGATGCCAAGCTCCTGCTGCTTATTGTTTAATCAGCGTTTTAACGCTTGCCAACAAAACCAATATTATTTTCACCATGGCTGGTCGTAATTTTTAACACACCACCCACTTCTTCTGCATTTGGGCCAGCAAAACGTATGTCACCTTTACCATAAATCACTTTATTTTCACCTGGATTTTTTCCTTTCATCCAAACAGTGAT
>ERZ1699235.467-NODE-467-length-16017-cov-3.370170_pt1 | contig 16017 bp, 9 predicted proteins | sample MGYA00581546_ERZ1699235 | MGnify/ENA primary metagenome ERZ1699235 (study PRJEB42319, sample SAMD00040334) | human oral metagenome | material: saliva | host: Homo sapiens | study: EMG produced TPA metagenomics assembly of PRJDB4115 data set (Metgenomic analysis of... | reverse complement strand
CGCTTGGACATGCGCACTGCCTGACCGTTCTTAACCAGGTTAACTAGCTGGCCAATTAGGATCTGTAGGTTAACCCCGGGCTGGTCACCGAAGGCTGCACACATGGCCATCATGCGGCCGATGTAGCCGTGGTGGTCGGCGCCCAGCAGGTAGATGGCGCAGTCGGCGCCGCGTGAGCGCTTGTCTAGGTAGTAAGCTACGTCGCCAGCAAAGTAGGCGGCCTGGCCATCAGACTTGATTAGTACGCGGTCTTTATCGTCACCAAATTCGGTGGTGCGTAGCCAGACGGCGCCGTCACGGTCGTCAATCTTGCCTAGGTCACGCAGACGGGCGATAGCGCGGTCAACTGCACCGGACTCATGCAGGGAGTCCTCGTGGAAGAACACGTCAAATTCGCTACGGAATTCGCTTAGCTCCGCTTTGATCTGGTCAAACATGAGCCCTACGCCGACGGCGCGGAAAACTTCCTGGGCCTGTTCGTCTTCCAGCGTGGCCGGGTCGGGGTGACCGGCCTGGGCTTCAATGGCACGCACCTGGTCGGCAATTTCGGCGATGTAAGCGCCACCGTAACCGTTTTCAGGAGTTTGCTCGCCGCGAGCGCTTGCCAGCAGGGAACGGGTGAAGTTGTCGATCTGGGAGCCGTGATCGTTGAAGTAGTATTCGCGTGTTACCTGGGCGCCGCTGGCCTTGAAGATACGTGCTAGTGAGTCACCTACTGCCGCCCAGCGGGCGCCACCTAAGTGTACCGGGCCGGTGGGGTTGGCCGAGACGTATTCAAGGTTGATGTTTTGGCCGGCCAAGGAGGTGTTGCAGCCGTAGTTGGTTCCGGCGGTGAGGATGGTGCGGGCTAGCTCGCCGGCGCTGGCGGCGTCGAGGCGGATGTTGATGAAGCCGGGGCCGGCGATTTCGGCGCTAGCAATGCCGGGGTTTTGGGTTAGTCGCTCAGTTAGTAGCTGGGCGAGGGCGCGGGGGTTGGTGCCGGCTTTTTTGGCCAGCTGCATGGCGACGTTGTTGGCCCAGTCTCCGTGGTCACGGTTGCGCGGGCGCTCAACTTTAGGTTCAGGAATTTCTTCGCTAGCCAGATTTAGGGAGCCGTCTGCTACCAGTTCGTGCAAAATCGCGCCGATGGCGCCGGAGAGTTCTTCTGGAGTCACGTTTAATAGGCTACCTTTTGACAGCGCTAGCCACATAGCCGCTAAACTGAGACATAGAGATTTCGGGTACCCTAACTTTTTTCTGGAAGCACCTAATGTTAAGTTCATCGATCCGCTCTGCACGAGCCCGACTGGGATTACTAGGGCCAGCGTTTGTGGCCGCCGTCGCCTATGTAGACCCGGGCAACGTTGCCGCTAATATCACTGCCGGCGCACGCTACTCCTATTTACTAGTGTGGGTGTTGGTTCTTTCCAGTCTGATGGCCGTGATGATCCAGTACCAAAGCGCCAAGCTAGGTATCGTTACCGGCCGTTCCCTACCCACCCTGGTTGGTAACACCCTGGGGCGCAAAGCCCGCCTGGCCTACTGGGCCCAAGCTGAGCTGGTGGCTGCTGCCACGGACCTAGCTGAAGTAATTGGTGGCGCCTTGGCGCTGCACCTGCTTTTCGGGCTGCCGCTACTAGCCGGCGGCATTATTGTGGGTATTGCCTCGATTGCTCTGCTGGCTATTAGTGAAAGGCAAACCCAACGCCACTTTGAGGCGGCAGTTATTGCGCTGCTGCTCGTTATTACTTTCGGCTTTCTGGGTGGATTGGTGATGGCCCCACCTAACTGGGGCGAAACCGCCGAGGGGATGATCCCAGCATTTAAGGGATCGGATTCAGTTTTGGTGGCCGCCTCCATGCTGGGGGCCACGGTTATGCCGCACGCTATCTACCTGCACTCCTCCCTGGTTAATGACCGTCACGGCAGCGAACATGACGATCAGCGCAAGTGGTCACTGATTCGCGCCACCCGCGTAGACGTTGTGGCCGCGCTGCTGCTGGCGGGCGCAGTAAATATTGGTTTGCTGCTATTGGCGGCCTCTGCACTTGGTGGCGTGGAGGGCACCGACACCATTGAGGGTGCGCACCAGGCTATCACCGCCCACCTGGGCCAAGGCGTGGGGGTTATTTTCGCAATTGGTCTGCTGGCTTCAGGTCTGGCTTCTACTTCTGTGGGCGCCTATGCCGGTTCAGAAATTATGGCGGGCTTGCTGCACATTCGCGTGCCGCTGCTGGCTCGGCGTCTGGTTACTTTGATTCCGGCTCTGCTGATTATTGGCTCTGGGGCTGAGCCCACTTGGTCGCTGGTGGTCAGCCAGGTAGTGCTTTCCTTCGGTATCCCGATGGCGCTGATCCCGCTAACTATGTCCACCGGCAATAAGGCACTGATGGGGCGCTACACTGACGGTTTGCCACTGCGTATAGCCAGCATCTTAAGCGCAACCATCATCATTATTTTGAACCTGTTCCTGGTTTACCTAACCCTTACTGGCCAGGACTAATACTAGCCACCGGCCAGGACTAAGCGACTGCGGCCAGCAGCAGCCAAAACTAATCGTGGAATAGCGGTCATTTAAGTCACTCACACCGGGCCGGCCTGTTTTGGGCCGGCCCGCGCTTTTCTGGGGCTGGCCCGAGTTATTTGGACCAGTCCGCACTTTTGGGCTGGACTCTTTGGGCTGGCCCGCATTTTTTGGGCCGGCCCGCGCTTTCGGGATCAGTCCGCACTTTTTGGGGCCAGCCCACGTGGGCGCCGTCGGCATTTCCCCCGCAAGCCCCACGGGCACCGCCAGCTCCCTTCCGGCAAGGCCCACAGACGCCGTCGAACCCCCGCATACAGGCCCCACGGGCGCCGTCGAGCCCAAAACCACAAACAAAAGCGCACAGAACCACACAAATTCTTAGCTATTTTGGCCCGCTAAGCCCCTTTTAGCAGCTAAGATTGAGCCATGACTTCAACTGTGACAAAGGCTGTCATTCTTGCCCGAGGCCTGGGCACCCGGATGCGTGCCAACGATGGTTCCCCAGACCCCACCCACAACAGCGCCGCCGTAAACGCCGGTGCCAAAGGCATGATCGATGTCGGCCGCCCCTTCCTTGACTTTGTAATCAGCGCCCTAGCCGATGTGGGCATCACCGACGTATGCCTAGTGATCGGCCCCGAACACAACATTTTCCGCGACTACTACGACAACCTGGAGCTAAAGCGGGTGCGCATCCACTACGCCATCCAGGCCGAGCCCCTGGGCACAGCCAACGCGCTAGCCGCCGCCGCAGAATTTACCGGCCAAGACCGCGTTGTGGTGCTTAACTCCGACAACTACTACCCCATCGAAGCTCTAAAGTCGCTGGTGGAGCTGCCGGGAGCGGGCGTGGTTGGCTTTGAACGCGAAGCCCTGATCGCTAAATCCAATATTCCCGCCGAACGCATCGCCGCTTTCGCGGTTATCAGCGTTGATGAGCAAGGCAATCTCAGCGACATTATTGAAAAGCCCTCCCCCGCCGAGCTTGAGCGCCTGGGCAGCCACGCCCCCATCTCCATGAACGCCTGGCTGTTCACCGCCGACATCTTCCCCGCCTGCGCCGACGTCGATAAGTCCGTGCGCGGCGAATATGAGCTGGTGGACGCGGTGCGCCTGGCCCGCAGCCGGGGATGCAGCTTCCGTGTCACCCCCGCCGCCCAAGGCGTACTAGACATGTCCCGACGCACCGACATTGACGCCGTGCGCCAGGCCCTAAGCCACACGCAGGTGTCCCTATGAGTCAGCACTCGGCATGGTTTGTGCCCGGACGCATTGAAGTGCTGGGCAAGCACACCGACTACGCTGCCGGGCGCTCGCTAGTGTGCGCCAGCAGCCAGGGCATCACCCTGCGCGGGCAAGCCATTGATGAGCCGGTAGTGCGGGTTCGCTCCGACGCAGCCAGTGACATGGTTGAAATTGGTTTGCGCCAAGACCCGGTAGACCGACGTGGGCACTGGTCAGGCTACCCGGCCGCCGTGGTAGCCCGCCTGGTACGTAACTTTGGCGACGCCGTCGGGGGCGCCGAGGTGGAAGTAACCTCCACCTTGCCGCTAGCTTCAGGCATGAGCTCCTCCTCAGCCATGATTGTGGGGCTGGCGCGGGTGCTAATTGACCTGGGCGACATTGAATCCACTGAGCTGTTTAAACGCAATATTTGCTCTATTGAGGACTACGCCCACTACCTGGCCTGCATTGAAAACGGCCAGACCTTCAAAGAACTTGAAGGACACATGGGGGTGGGGACCTTTGGCGGCTCCCAAGATCACACCGCCATTATGTGCTCGCATCAAGACCAGCTCAGCCAGTTCTCTTTCTGCCCCACCCGGCGCGAGGCGGATATTGATTTCCCCTCGGATTACTCCTTTGTGGTGGCGGTTTCGGGGGTGCTGGCTGAAAAGAGCGGGCAGGCACGCGAGCTATACAACCGTGCTTCACTGGCCACCACCGAGATCGTTAAGCTGTGGAACCAGGCCACTGGCCGCAGTGACGTCTACCTGAACCAGGCTGTGCAATCTAGCCCCCAGGCCCCGGCGCAGCTGCGTGAAATTGTGGCTGGGCGAGAGTATTTGCCCCAGCGTTTAGAGCAGTTCTTGGTGGAGGCACATGAGGTGGTGCCGGGGGCTAGCGCGGCTTTGCGCGACGGCGACCTGGCTGCTTTTGGGCAGATTGTGGACCGCTCCCAGTACTACAGTGAGCATTACCTGGGCAATCAGGTGCCTGAAACCGTCTATCTGCAAGCCAGCGCCCGGCGCCTGGGGGCTAGCGCAGCTAGTGCTTTTGGAGCTGGTTTTGGTGGCAGCGTGTGGGCGCTTGTGCCCAGCGCCCAGGCCGAAGACTTTGCCCAGCGTTGGCTTAGCGACTACCGCCAGGCTTATCCAGAGCCTGGCCAGCGCGCGGCCACCTTAATCACTCGCCCCGGCCCCAGCGCGCATCGGCTCTAAGTCAGAGGCTCTGGGCAGCTCGGGCAGGCGGCCAGGGCATCCGGCACTTACGTGGGCCAAAGTGAGATCAGGCATGGGCGACGTCGAAAAATGCGCTTGCCCAAACACCCTGGTAAGCTTGGCCCTGCGCCCCAGTAGCTCAGTGGATAGAGCGTCTGCCTCCGGAGCAGAAGGTCGCAGGTTCGAATCCTGTCTGGGGCACTTTTCCTGCGCAAAATAACGCGGCGCGCAATTGGCGAGGCCTGCCAATAGCGCGGCACACAAATAGCGAGGTGCGCCAGCTTTTAACGCGGCGCAGACTTGCGGCAGCTTATAACGCGGGCCAGCACACGGCGGCTCAAGGCATTAAGCCGCGCTAGCTAGCTGCGCTGGCGCATACAAGCAGACAAGCTAAATCGCAAACGAAATTGGGCGCCTACCAAAGTAGACGCCCAATTTTTCTTGTTTAGCAGTCAGCTAGTAGCTCACATCAGTAGCTGGAGGGAGCGCTGCCTCCCTGGCCGTAAGGAGCCTGCGGACCGCCCTGACCATAGGGGGTCTGAGGGGTAGGCTGACCATAGGGAGCACCCTGACCATAGGGAGCACCCTGGCCAGCAGGACCCTGGGTGTATTCAGGCATCATCGGGGCGCCGTAAGCACCCTGAGCATAGGGGTTAGCGCCACCGAGCATGTGGGCCTGCAGGGCGCGTGCCTCGTCGTCGAGCCAAGAGGGGTTCCAAGCGGCAGGCTTAGAAGGCAAGATGCACAGAATTAGGAGCACGATACTTAGAGGACCGAGGAAGTTAAGCAGAAAAAAGAAACCTGAGTAACCAGCGTCGTGCAGACGGCGGATGGTCAGGCCCAGATTCGGCAGGAATATTGCCAAACCATACAAGCCAAGAATCAACATCACGACTACGCCCGAAGCCCCGGCAGCGTCCTCGTCACCGCCGCCTGCCGCAGTCCCAATAGCCAGGACAATTGCCAGGAAATACAGAACACCACCAACAATGGCGTTAAACAGGAAAAACCACCAGAATTCGGCAACGGAGGCGACGCCGTCGAACTTGGCGTACTGACTAAAGGCGCGCTTAACGGAGTCAGCAAAGCCGTAGTGGCGCGGATCCATACCTACCGGATCTACATAAGGTTGATAGCTCATTTATTCCTCAGCTCTAGTTATTAACGCTTAGCTGCGTCTAGCCACAGTCTAACGCGTCTAACCTGGGAAAACCCTAAAGGTGGCACTAGACACATTCAATATCAGTCCGTCATGCGGACGGGTGCTTTAGGTGTTAGCGGTTTATATGTTATTTTCTGCGCTGACTTAAATATATGCGGCTTAATACCTAGCGCAATTGCTCCGCAGCAGGTATTAGCAGCTGGGGCGCGTTAATATAAAGCATGAGCAACGTAACAGCTTTTGATGATGGCGCTTCCAGCGCGCAGGCAGCCGGGGCGCAGATGCTTGGCATGCAAAATTCTGATGCACAAGCGCCCGGCGTGCACGCTTCTAGTGAGAGAGCGGACGGCGCACAGATGCCTGGCGCACAAGCGTCCGAGGCGCAAGAGGCCAGCGCCCAGGCGGCAGATCGCGAGAATCTTACTTGGCAAGGATTTGGTGATGCCTGCCGACAAATCGCTCAGCAGATAGCAGATTCAGGCTGGATGCCGGATCTGATTGTGGCCATTGCGCGCGGCGGTATGCTGCCGGCTGGGGCCATCTCATATGCGTTAGGCGTTAAGGCTAATGGCGCTATAAACGTGGAGTTTTATACCGGCGTGGGCAAAACCATGCTGGAGCCAGAAATTCTTGAGCCCTATATGGATATTTCCTCGCTTGAAGGTAAGAGAGTGCTAATTGTGGACGATGTGGCCGATTCAGGTAAAACCCTGAAGCTGATTATGGATTTAATTGCCAAAGAAGGTTTATCTATGGGCAGTGACAGCGCTAAAGTGGATGCCCGCAGTGCCACAATTTATTTAAAGCCCACCAGCGTTATTAAACCGGACTATGTTTTTAAGCAGACAGATAAATGGATTAATTTCCCCTGGTCTGTGTTGCCACCGGTCACTGCCTAACTACAGGCAAATACAGGCAAAATCGTCCCTTCCCTATAAAAATTTCATGGGGTTTTATAGGGAAGGGACGAAATGTCAGTATTTGTGCGGCCACTACTGGCATATCCCAGAACTAGAGAGACTAGGTCTCAACAGTTGGCATGCATGAACTTTTAGAGGCAACATGCATCAACTAGCACCTGCCCCCTCCCCATGACTGACGACGACGTCGACCCTGCCCCTAAGTGGCGGCGTCGGCCTGGTGCGCCCACGACGCGGCCTACCTGACCGCACCAACCCGACCCACCGACGTCGTCGCCCCAACCCAACCCGCCGACGCCGTCAACCCCGCCTGACCAGCAGAACCTGCGACGTCACCCCAGCCGGGCCTCATAGCCAAGCGTTCACAGCCCGCCACGCTCACTCGTCCACACGCCCCCATGCCCAAGCACATGAGAGTACAAGCCAGCGCGCGCTGACAAAATTAACCACAGGTGGATAAAAACCAAGCGCAAATACACTTATCCACAGCCTCCAAGCGTTAACTAGCGTTTAGGTCTCATCATTGTTCTATGAACATCAAGGACATCCCGGTATACCGCAGCAGCGACCTGGCCACCACCAATTACCGCATGGACTCCTACTCGCGCCAGTCCAAAGGCAACGACCCGCAGCTGGCCAAAATCATGCCCGGCTGCTACATCCCCATCAGCGATTATGAGCGCGTTACCCAGGAGGAGCTGCATCTTTTGCGAGTTTATATTGCTGCCGACGCCGCTCGACGGCGCAACACCCCAGCTCGCAAGCTTGCTCAGGCTGGCGCTGAGGTGCGCGGGCAGTGTCGTGAGGAAGGCCCCTGCCCGTGGCCTGTGTTTGCCGGAGAGTCCGCCGCGCTGCTTCACGGGCTACCCATGGTTGGCCCTATGCCCAACCAAGTGCAGGTAATTAGTGGTTTGAAGATCCACGCATCGGTCACCACCTGGCGGCGCACCCGCAGCTGGCATTATGACTCTCAGCCAGTGCAGGTCGAGGGGATGTACTGCACCGATGTTTTATATACACTTGCGGATTTGCTGTGTTCGCGTGATTTCTATTCAGGAATTGCAAGTGTGGACTATGTTTTGCGCGAAAAAATAGCTACAAAGCAGCAAATTTTGACTGAATTGGGGCGGCGCATCGGTTGCAAAGGAGTTATAAAAGCTCGCGACGTTGTAAAACATGCCGATGCCCGCAGTGAATCGGTGGGGGAATCACTTAGCCGAGCAGTCATGCTCAAGGGTCACCTGCCCATGCCACGCCTGCAAGAAACCATCTACGATCACGGAAATTTTGTAGGCAGAGTCGATTTTTACTGGCCAGATTTTAATATAATCGGCGAATTTGACGGCCTGGGTAAATACAACAGCGGCACTTACACTGACCTCTCGTCTGGACAAATAGCCCAAAATGAGCGCCAACGCGAAAATGCTCTGGAGCTGGCCACCGGTGCCCGCGTGGTGCGCTGGACTTGGAGGGAGGCAGTGGACAAGGATGCGCTGCTGGTCAAGCTAGGGCGCGTCGGCATCGAGGGCTACTAATCGGCATTGAGGGCTACTAAGGGCAACTAAGCACTCACCTACTAAGGGCCGCCAAGAGTCCAAGGCAGCCGTCGAGGTCCCTAAAAGTCATCTGCAATTTCGTAGGGCTGCCATGTAAGGCTGCGCCGTGCGAGGTAGCTTGTCGTCAGTTTCAGTCTGCTGCGCCGCATGACGCAGCCTTGCCGTCAGTTTCAATCCGCTGCGCCGACGACGTCGCTAACAGGCCGCCTCTCCCCCACCCACACCATTACACACAGATACGCAGATTTCGTCCGTTCCCTATAAAACCCCATGAAATTTTCATAGGGAACGGACGATTTTGTATATAAATAGGCACTGTGCTGCGCAACCTGCCGGTGCCATCACCGCCACCTATGTTGCCGGCACCGTCGCCGCCGTCGGCGGAGTTGCCATCTTCAGCTTGCACCGCTCAACAGTTAAGACCCACCGTCTCCAATGCTGGGACACAGACGTAGTTGCCGCACAGATACTGACATTTCATCCCTTCCCTATAAAACCCCATGGAATTTTTATAGGGAAGGGATGATTTTGCCTGTATTTGTATTTTGCCTGTATTTGTCTGTAGTTGGTGTGCTCAGTTGCCACCACTGGTGGAACCATCAGAGTTAGATCCCCCAGTGTTTCCCTCAGAGGTCCCAGTGTTGCCGTTAGCTCCGGTACCACCGTTAGTACCAGTTCCAGAATCATTAGTGCCAGTGCCGGAATCACTGGTACCGGTGGAACCGTTTGAGTTATCGTTCAAACCAGCCGAGTTACCACCAGTGCCGCCGGTGCCGGTACCATCGCTAGAACCACTGTCGGTGGTACCGCCAGAGCCGTCACCAGTACCGCTACCGTCACCTGTGCCAGAAGTGGAGTTGTCACTGCTGGACTTACAGTCGGTAGACAGCTCAACCGCCTTGTGGTCACTGAGCCACTTCATCGGGTCAACCGTGGAAGCATCCGCCGTGTCGTTCTTAATTCGCACCTCAAAGTGCAGGTGGGGGCCGGTTGAGTAACCGGTGGAACCAACTGCCGCAATCAGCTGACCAGCCTTAACCTGCTGACCCTTCTTAACGAAAATACCGTCCTGGTACATGTGCAGGTAGGAGGTGTACCAGATCTTGCCGTCAAGCACGTGCTTAATGGTGACCGTACCGGTGGAATCGACCATGCCTGCCTCAACCACCTCGCCGCCAGCAGCCGCATAGATGGGAGTACCAGCCGGCGCAGCCATGTCCTGACCAGCGTGCATCTTGGATGTGCCCAGCACCGGGTGGATACGGTAACCCCAGGGGCTAGAAAGCGTGTAGGTACCGGCAACCATCGGCTTAAACACGTCAGGGGTGGTGTTAAAGGCCGTGGTGTCACCGCTGGCACCCTGCTGCGGGGCACAAGTAACCACCGGGTTCTCGTAAGCGGCCCGGATACGTGCCTTGGTGGCCGCATCGGGCACGTTACGCAGTTTCACATCAGAGCTTTCCAGCGGCGAGTGGTCCACGCTACCGGCCACAGAGTCTTTACCACTGATGACCTGGCGCGAACTTTGGCCTCGGTGGGCGCCCAGCGCGGTGTTTAGCGGCGAGTCAGCCCCCATCATGGCCGCCGACACCGGCGCCACAATTGTCACTAGCGCCAAGGCACTAACCGCGCAGATCTGCCCTACGCGAGCAAATGCGGCTCGACGGCGTGCTGCCGCGCCTTTACGCTTAACTGGCGGCGTGGTGCCGCAACCTAGCCGGGTGGGCTCGCTCAGGGAGTTGGTCTCTACTGGGTTGCTGGTCTCTAGTGGATTGCCGCGCGCCGGGGTCTGGTCTGCCTGGGCTGCGGGAGCCTGGGGGGTTAGGTTAGCGCTGTTAGCTGCTGCCGACGTCGCCTGGGCGGCTATGTTTAGTCCTTGCGCTCCAGCCGCCGAGGCTGCTGTGTGCGCACTAACGGCGCTGGTCACACTAGCTGCGCTAGCTACACTGGCAGTACTGATAACGCTGGCAGTGCTGACAGCGTCGGCTGCTTTAGCAACCTTGGCGGATGCTGCCGCGCTCCAGTTACGGATAGCGACGTCGTCAATAATCTCGTCTTTAATTGCTGAGATTATCTGGGTGGGCTGGTAGTCCACACCGTCGTCAACAGGATTTTGGACGGCGCCCGGATGAACGGCGCCCGGCTGGCCAGTGGCTGCCTGGCCGAGGCTTGACTGAGCAACACCCGGCTGGACGGCGCCCGGCTGGCCGCCACTCCAGGCGGTGCCTGCGAAGCTGGAAGGGGCGCTGGCAGCCGAAGCAGCTGCGCTGAAAGTAGATGGAGCGCTGGCAGCAGTAGCAGGGGCACCAAAAGCGTATGGAGCACTAGCTGCCGAAGCTGGCATAGCAAAGCTCGACGGGGCGCTGGGCGCGGAAGCGGCAGTGCCACTAGTAAACGAAGCCGGCGCGCTAAAGGTTGAAGGCGCGCTGAAGGTTGAAGGCGCACTAGCCGCAGAAGCCGGCGCACCAGAGCCATAGCCGCCGTTATAGGAGCCGTTGTAACCGGCGTCGTTATAACCGCCGCCGCCGTAACCCGTATTGGCGCGCCCGGAAAGACTACTGTCGTCAGGAGCCTGCGAAAGTAACTCGCGGGCGTTTTCTCTTTGCAGCTGGGCCTGTCGCTCGCGCTCAAGTTCACGTCGCTGGCGACGCGTCATCGGCTGATCGCTCATCCACACCCAACTTTCTACGGACTTATGTCATTCAAATACCACTGGTATCAGCGGTATCATACCTTGGTCACTTTAGCGAGGCAGCTAAACTGACGCATCTAACACTTAGCGTAACTGGTGGCGCTGCAAAGCGTCACGCACTTCCCCTACCAGTTCTTCTAGCACATCTTCGAGAAAAACTACACCGACCATCTGCCCGCTTTCGTTAGTTACCCACCCCAAATGGGCGCCAGTACGCTGCATGGCAGCAAGCACATCTTCAATCTCATCGTGCGCACGCACGGGCACCAAAGCCCGCAAACGCCAGGGCGCCACCGGCTGTTCACGCTCTTCGGTGCTGGCGTAAAGCACGTCTTTAAGGTGGATATAGCCGCTGATTTTGCCCTGCTCGTTAGTGACCGGGAAACGCGAGTAACCAGTGCGGGTTACTTCCGCCTCCACCTGGGCCGGAGTGCACTGCTCAGACAAGCAGGTGAGTTTATTTAGTGGCACCATCACTGAGCCGGCGGTTTCCTCAGAAAATTCCAGCGCCCCAGCCACCAGCCCTGAGTCATCCTTGAGCACGCCCTCATCACGTGAGCGCTCCACAATTGAAGCCACTTCTTCCATGGTGAAAGCAGTTTCAATCTCATCGCGCGGCTCTAGCCCAAAAAGTTTAAGCACCGCGTTGGCCAGGCCATTTAAGGCACTCACAGCCGGGCGGGTTACCCGCTCACAAGCCACCAAGGCCGGGGCGAAAACCAAAACCGCCTTATCGGGCATGGAGATAGAAACGTTTTTGGGCACCATTTCACCCAAAACCACGTGAGCCGTAACCACTAGCAGCAACGCCACCACTACCGCCAGGCCGTGGGCCACTTCGGCCCCTAAACCCACCGCATGTAGCGGCGCCGCCAGCAGATGCGCCAGCGCCGGCTCGGCAATTACACCCAAACCGGTGGAGCATAAAGTCACTCCCAGCTGAGCGGTAGCTAGCATCTCGGAAATATGCTGCACGGCCCATAGGGCTGTGCGCGCCCGCGAGTTGCCCTCAGCGGCTAAAGGCTCAAGTTGGCTGGTGCGCGAGGAGGTAATGGCAAACTCTGCACCCACAAAAAACGCGTTACCAACCAGTAGGATAACCGTCAAAAATAGCGCCAAAGTGGGGTTCACTGTAGAGCCTCCAGCTCCTGCTCAACCGGGGTGATGCGCACGCGGGTGACGCGCCGCCCCTCCATAGCGTCAACCAAAATGGTGCAGGTGGGCAGGGTTACTTCGTCGCCAATTTGGGGTATGCGCCCCAGCTCATTCATGACCAGGCCGCCCAGGGTTTCGTAAGGGCCGTCGTCGGGAATGCGGATGGCGGTGCGGGCCGTAACCTCATCGGGGCGGCTCCAGCCGGGGGCGATCCAGCGCCCAGCTGAGTCTAGGTGGATGCCGGCGCGACGACGGTCGTGTTCGTCAGATACTTCGCCCACGATCTCTTCGACGGCGTCCTCCAAGGTCACCACTCCGGCAGTGCCCCCGTACTCGTCCACCACAATGGCCATTTGCAACCCGAAAGATTCCTGCTCGCCGTATCCACGCAGCTCCACCAGAAGAGAAGCTAGCGGCATGGTTTCTGGTACGCGCGGGGCGGGAGTCATGATTGAAGAGGAAGTCACTGGCACTTGGGCGCGGCGCTCATAGGGCACCGCGATGGCGCGGCGCAGGTTGACTAGCCCAAGTACGTCGTCGGGAGAGTCACCAAAGACAGGGAAACGTGAGTGCCCGGTTTGGCTGGCTAAAGCCACCAGGTCAGCGGCGGTGGAGGATTCTTCCAGCCAGTGAATGCGTCCACGGTCAGTCATTACGTCTACGGCGCTGAGCTCATCTACGCCAAGTGAACGGGTAAGTAGGCGGGCGGTGGAGACCTCTAGTGTGCCCTCCTCAGCGCTGCGACGCAGCAGAGCGGTAAGCTCGCCGGCACTACGGGCACCACTGGCCTCCTCAGCAGCCTCAATACCAAAGCGCGATAGTAAAGCATTAGCCATACCGTTTAGCAGATTTACTAGCGGCCTAAACAGCCAGGTGAAACCGGTGATGAAAGGGGTGACAAAACCGGCAGCAGCCAGCGGATCAGCCAGGGTAGCGTTTTTGGGGATCAGCTCGCCAAACACCATAGAGAAGGCGTTAACAATAATTAGGGCGCTAACCACGGCGATGGTGGCCGCCAGGGTTTGCCCCAGCCAGGGGCTCAGCCATTGCGAAAGCAGCTCGTTAAGGGCGGCCTGCATGGTGTAACCAAGCAAAATGGTGGTTAGCGTAATACCCACCTGCGCGCCCGAAAGCAGGGTGGATAGGTGACGTAGCGCCTTGGATACTCGCCCGGCACGTTTATCTCCGGCCTGAGCGCGGGCGTCAACAACCGATGGGTCTAGGGCCACCAGGGCGAATTCTCCGGCCACAAACACCGCAGTCCCAGCGGTAAGTAGCACCCCCAGAACTATCATTAGCCATTTAATGACCATGCAGCGTTTAGCTCCCTATCAAAATCTAGTTGGTACCACTAACGCTATACCAAGCCCACAGCTTTAGCACGCAGCCAGCTCACAGCCTTGGTGCCGGGCGCCGTCATCGTCGCAGCGCAGCCAATTTCAGCCCTAGCAACCCCAAGCGATGCTCAACATGCGAGAACATTTAAAAAATATCTAGGACTAAAGGCTACAAAGTACTCTGCAAGTCAGCTTTGCAGTATTAGACTTAAACCACAGTTTTAGCACGCAATGCCATATAAGGAGCAGCTAACCGTGTCTGAGAACGACTTCGCTCAGGGCTTTGGCACCAACGAATGGATTGTCGAGGATATGCGGGAGGCTTACCTAGCCGACCCGGCCTCAGTAACCCAATCATGGCGCGAGTTTTTCAGCGAAAACCCGCAGTATCTAGCAGGCCAGTCGCCGGCCACGCCCTCAAAGCCGCTTAGCGCTAGCGTTGGCGTGCAAATCCCTGGTGCTACCACCGCCTCCGCTAGCCGACGCCCCGTTTTGGCCAGTGAGGATGTTTCCCGCTCTGACCTGCCCCCCGCCCCCACAGCCCAGTTCAAGTCCCCCACCTCCCCTTATGCCTACAACCAGGCGCATAGTGACGCTAGCGAAACCAGCAACGGCGTAGTAGAAAGCGTTGACACCCTAAAGGGAGCCAGCGCCCGCACAGCCAAGAACATGGAGGCTTCCCTCCAGATTCCTACCGCCACCTCTGCCCGCGCTATCCCGGCTAAGGTGCTGATTGAAAACCGTCTGCTAATCAACACTCACCTAGCTTCCACACGCGGCGGTAAGGTTTCCTTCACTCACCTGATCGCTTGGGCCCTGGTGGAGTCGCTGGCAGAGATGCCAGAAATGAATGTGGCTTACACCCTGGACGAAAAGGGCAAGCCGGCGCTACACAACCCCGCCCACGTAAACCTGGGTCTGGCAATTGACGTGCCCAGCGCTAACGGTGAGCGTCGCCTGCTAGTGCCTAGCGTTAAGAACGCCGACACCCTAGACCTAGCCAGTTTCATTGATGCCTATGACGCACTGGTGGTTAAAGCCCGCAAGGGTCAGCTAACTGTCGATGACTTCAAGGACACCACCGCCACCCTGACCAACCCCGGCATGATCGGCACCCTTAACTCTGTGCCGCGCCTAATGCCCGGCCAGGGCCTGATCATGGGCGTGGGCGCTATGACCTACCCGGCCGCGTTTGCTGGGGCCAGCCCTGAAACCCTGGCCCGCCAGGCTGTAGGCAAGGTATTGACACTGTCCAACACTTACGATCACCGCGTCATCCAGGGCGCCCAGTCCGGTGAGCTGCTACGCCTAATGGAACGCAAGCTCATGGGCCTAGATGGCTTCTGGAACCGCTCCTTCAAGGCACTACGTATCCCCCACGAGCCGGTGCACTGGGATCAGGACGTCACTTACGACCCGCTAGCCGACGCCGGCAAGCCCGCCCGCGTAGCTGAGCTGATTCACGCTTTCCGTCAGCGCGGACACCTAGCCGCCGACACTGACCCGCTGGCCTACCGCCTACGCCGTCACCCTGACCTGAACTTCTCCTCCTACGGGCTAAGCCTGTGGGACCTGGACAGGGTCTTCCCCACCGGCGGCCTGGGCGGCAAGGACCGTGCCACCTTGCGCGAAATTTTGCAGATGCTGCGTGACGCCTACTCGCGTTATGTGGGCGTGGAATACATGCATATCCAAGACCCAGCCCAGCGTCGCTGGTGGCAAGAACGCATGGAAGGTGTTACTCCCAGCATTGATACTGCTGAGCGCCGTCGCATCCTAACCAAGCTGATGCAGGCAGAAGCCTTCGAGGTGTTCTTGCAAACCAAGTACGTGGGCCAAAAGCGCTTCTCGCTAGAAGGTGGCGAGTCACTGATTGTGCTGCTGGACCGCCTGATCGACGACGCCGCACATGATGGCATTGAAGAAGCCGCTATTGGTATGGCCCACCGTGGCCGCCTAAACGTGCTTACCAATATTGCCGGCAAGTCTTACGGTCAGGTCTTTGACGAGTTTGACGGTAACTACCTGACCAACGGCCAGGGCTCTGGTGACGTCAAATACCACCTGGGCACCACCGGCACCTTCACCGGCACCGATGATGTGACCACCAAGGTTTCCCTGGCCGCCAACCCCTCCCACCTAGAGACAGTAGCTGGGGTGCTGGAAGGTATTGTGCGCGCCAAGCTAGATAGCAGCGGCTCCGGCGCTGACGGCAGCCACAATGTTTTGCAGATCTTGGTGCATGGTGACG
>ERZ1699235.451-NODE-451-length-16366-cov-6.080916_pt1 | contig 16366 bp, 11 predicted proteins | sample MGYA00581546_ERZ1699235 | MGnify/ENA primary metagenome ERZ1699235 (study PRJEB42319, sample SAMD00040334) | human oral metagenome | material: saliva | host: Homo sapiens | study: EMG produced TPA metagenomics assembly of PRJDB4115 data set (Metgenomic analysis of... | reverse complement strand
ACTTAATACCCCAATAAAAAATCCAAGCTAGTGCATGGATTTACATTTCCTAATATATTTATTTATGCTACCAGCCAAGTGAAACCCTTTCAAATTGACAACCTAATCGTCGCAATTCTTTTTGACGGTCCTCATAGTAGGGGAGAGAAATACCTGTGATGGTCACATGGGGCAGGTCTTCCAAATGGAGGCTGACTGATGAAGTAAAATGATAGACATGAACGAACTCGTATTCTTGAAAGAGTTGGGCTAGGACATCTTCAAAGATCAGCTCCGTCTCCAAGTAGGTCACATCAGGGATAGTGAAGGTTTCCTTGGGATGGGGTAGATAGAGGTCAATTGCCAAGGCCTTGGCATAAGTGCTGATAAAGCGGATGGAGATCTGGTCGTCCTCTTCAGAGAACTTTTGTCCCAGCAGGACCTTGACCGTCTTACCATTTGAAACGGGAGCTTGAGGCAGGTCAAAAAAATGCTCCAGATAAACTAGCTTTTCTCTAGCCACGACATGGTAGTCACTGCGATAGAGGGTATAGTGCTTTTCCGTCCGCTCAATCAAGTCATCTCTGGTTAAGCCTAAAGAGCCCACCTGACTGGGCTGAAGAGGGAGGGCATACATACCCAAGGGATAAATATCCGCATAACCATCATCGAAACTCATGAGGTGTTGATAGGTCGAACTAGCAACCAAGTCCAGAATCAAGCTATTGTCAAAGCTAGCATAAAAGATGGTGTCATAGTCGCCGGCAAGCTCCTGACAAATCTGAGCCAAGTCCTCTGTCGTCTGAGGATAATGAACATGGTCAAAATCCTTTGCATAATGCTCCTGACGGGCATTTTTGACAGGACTGACATAAAGGCTGACAAAGTCCTGATTAGGATAGAGCCCCTTGATATGCTGGGCAATCTTGGCCTGCAAGGGTGTTGTAGCAATGATGAGGTGTTTCATCTCTTTGATTCTCCTAGGTGATGATGGTGCAACAAGGTCTCAACGACTTCAAAGTCCAAGGCATCGTCGATATCATAAGAATAGAGTTTGAGCATTTCATAGGCTACTGTCTTATCCGTGTAAAAGGTCTCATCTCTCAGGTAAAGATCCTTGCGAGAAATCCAGATACTACCATTGGGATAGTAATAGACAGGCTCTTTTTGCCGAGCATAGTGCTTGGAAACCTGAGGTGGACGGATAAATGTCGACTCCTCCAACTGCAAGAAAAGACTACGACTCTTGTCTGCCTTGACACAAGAAATCAGATGGTCGGCGCCAGACTGACAGTAGAGTTGGTAGGACTCGATGAGGTGCTCCACCTCTCTCAGGGGCGAGGTCACCTGTAGATTCACAAAGACCTGGTCTTCCTCAAAGGGCTGCAAAAAGTCTCGTAAGGTCTCTAAGCTAGAGGTTGTTGATAGGGCCAATTCTTTTGGTCTATGGACACAACGAATCTCTGGATAGGCTTGTCTACAGAGTTCTAGATAGGCTAGTGAGTCTGAGGAAACCCAGATGTCACTAAATAACTTGGAGGCTAGAGCGACTTCTATGGTGTAGAAAACCAAGGGTTTGCCTGCAAGCGGTTTGATATTTTTATCCACTAAGCCGCGTGAACCCGAACGGATTAAAATCACGGCTATGGGTTTAGATTTTGCTTTCATATAGTTTTCCTAGAATTGAGATGAAAAGGGCAGATAGGGTGGTGATGATGCTATTTAACCAGGGATTGGGGTTGGGAAAAAGGCCACTGTAATGATAGAGAACCAAGGCTCCTAGACTAAAGACCAGATAGATTTTGGCTAGTTGCAAACTCGGTTTTTTGAGGAGTAGGACTAAGAGGTACAAACCACCTATCACACCTAGTGTCAGGCCCATAAAGCCGTTAATCCACTCATAGATGGAGTAGATTTCTGCATTCATGAGTAAGAGGCAGAGGAGCCAGGACAGACCTGCTAAGACAAAGGATAGAAGGCTTGGCGACCAGCGAATCTTTGACCAGGTAAAATCCAACTTCAAGCAGGTCACGATTGCATTCATACTAGATGAAACCGTGGATTGGCCTGCTGCCAAGAGAGCCAACATGATGAAACTACCAAACCAAGGTGCCAGACCTTCCCGAGCATAGGCAATGAGAACAGGATTGGTCGATGTGGTGGCGAAATTTTCCTGCCGAATCAAGCAACCAATCAGATAGAGTAAACTGGCAATCCCAAAGGACAAGAGTCCCTGAAACCATAAGATTTTCCCAATTTTCCGACGTCCCATTTTGCTGTTAAAACGTTGAACGATATCCTGCGAAGAAACGTAGGAAAACAAGCTACTAAAACCTGCTCCTGCAACTAAGATAAAGACCATCTTCCCATCCAGCGTCTCTGCAAAGTGAGATAGCTGTTGACTGCTATTCACGACTAAACCAGATTGGGCAATTCTTGGTAGAAATAGGGCTAGTATAGCTAGTAGGACCAAACCCTGAAAGAAGTCCGTCCAAAGCACAACCAAGAGACCACCCCTTGCCAGATAATAGACCGTCAAGATAAGGAGTAAAGCTGACAAGACCAGCGGATTGATAGGGATAAAGGGCTCTAAGGCCTGCGACAACAAGTAGGTCACCACTGCTATTCGCCCCAACTGGTAGAGGATGAAAAGCCCTGAAGCCAGTGAACGAATGCCAGCCGATTGAAACTTGTCCTCTAACAGATGATAGGCTGTCTCGTAGTTTCCCTTTTGATAGAGGGGCAAAAAGTAGCGATGAGCCAGCGGAATGGCTAGAAAGATGCCACACTGGGCAAACCAGAGATAGGACCTGTCTGTATAGGCATTCCCCACCAGAGTCAGAAAGGAAATGGGGCTGAGTAAGGTCGCAAAGACTGAGAAGGCCAAAACTGTCACTGGAACAGCTTTCTTAACCTGATAGTAATCCTCTTCGCTCCCTTTTTTGCGATAGGCAATCCAGGAAATCAAGCCGAAATAGAGCAATAGGATGACTAGAATTCCCAACATCCTAGAAGTTCCTATCTAGTAGTTCTCTGTATATTTGACCTACTTTTTCTGTAAACATTGGTGGTAAAAACTTGGTGTCATACCCTTGTTTCGCTAACGTATCAGTCAACACTTCACTGGCAACTAGGTATTTGTTTGTCTGGCGCAGATTGGCGAGACGTAAGTCTCGCATGATATCTTCATGAACGACTTCATAATAATTTTTGTCCGTATTTTCCATATAACGCCAGAGGCTGGGTTTGGGAACGATTTGTTGGTCACGGATAAAGAGGTCGGTTTGCTGGGCCCATCTAGCTAAGAACTTAACCAGCAAGTCCTCTTCAGAACGGATTTCTCCTCCTATGCGGTAGATGTATTCTGGGTAAAAGATAGTGACAATTCTCGACATACTATACACTCTTTCTCTCTTATTTTCTGCTTACAAAAGAAAAACCACCCTCACAAAAAAGCGAGGGTAGTTCATCCGTTACAATGCTTGGGGATTTCCTAGCAAGTTCCCCCTCAAAAGGACTTTATGCTATTCTATCACAAAGACCGACCATCTGCAAGATAGACTGACTTAGACAGGATAGCTTGAGGGAGTTTTCTTATGATTTATAAATCGATTCTCTGAAATCATCTGTGCTACGCAGGTACGCGTTGTAGATTTTTTGTTTTAGTAAGTGTACCCAACTTGATGGGACATTTTCTGTTGCTCGTTTAAGATTTTTCACATCATGTGCTACTGCTGCATCGATTAGAGCTTGCATCTCTTGTGCTGATGAGATAGTTACTTCTTTTGTGCTATTTGGTTTATCTAATTCGTACTGAATTGTTATTACTTTTAAGTTATTTTGTTTACTGATACGTTGGTTGAACATATCTTTTTTGAATTCTGCCCAGTTTGGATAGCGATTATCAAATACTTTTTTCAATACTAAATTATCTGTGACTAAAGCAACATCACGTCTAAACCAACTTGAGTATGTTTTACTTCCTTCTGCAAGTGCATCCGCTGCGTATTGGTTAGACACGTAAGGTAAGAACCCTTTGTGGTATCCTTTTTCTGCATATAATTCAAACGCTGTTTTTCTAAACATTACATCTCCAGGTGCACCGTTTGGATTGCTTAGTCCTGCGTAGATAGGTGAGAACATACTTATCGTGTAATAACCATTTCTTCCGTATTGAGTTTCATTTTGATAAGCACGTCTATTAATGATATCATTCTCAATTAATGAGTTCAATGTTGTTAATCTTGTTACTTCTTCATCTGTTAATGGACGAACTTTGTTTCCTGCGTGTGTGTCTTTGTTGTATTTATCGTCGCGCACGTAGTAGTTTTCGATTTTTCTAAACCATTGTTTCTTAACAGCATCAGTTTGTGTTAATACTGCATTAGCTTCCATTGCATCAAGTGTGTATAACACATCATACATTCCATGTAAGTAGTGTTGAATTTCTTCTTCAGAGGTGAATCTCGCCGTTGGATCGTATGTGTGCAAGCGAGTTTTTGAGTCTTTATCTCCTTTGAAGATTGTGTTTAATACTATCGCTTCTTTATCCACACTATCCGCTGATTGAAGTAGTCCTAGTGCATATAATTCCGCACCTTGTCCTTCTCGTCTACCATTCCCTTCAAAGTAAATCGAAGAATCCGAATTGTGTACCATCTCATGACTATAAACCGATGTTCCGTACTGGTCTAACAGTCTATCGATTACAAAGTACGCCTCTACTCCTGTTGCGTAAGCACCTGCATTCGGTCTTGGTGTATGGTATTTACCTACTGGTCCGAAGAAACTATAGATAGAGTCTATATTTTTTTCTGATAATGTTGCCCAGTAGCCTCTACCATTTGTATCTTTCACCTCAAATGCGTCTGTTACCGGTACTGCACGGTATAATCTTTCTTTAAATTTTGGCGCTAGAACTCTATACCAGATATCATAATGATCTCTTTGCCATTTCGCAGATTGATCTACTTTTCCTCTAACATATTGACGTAGAGCTTCTCCTGATAAGATAACTCCGTCCGCTCCTCTGTCTCGATAACGTTCATAGCTACCGAAGGCTAATGTTGATAGAGTAGATATTGCATACAAACTTTCTTCTTTCATCGTTAATAGTGGCAGTATCATGCTCTTATAACCCCAACTTGGTGCTGATATTCTATCATATACTCCGATTGAGTATTTCTTGTCAGCTGTTGGTGATACTTGTTTTTCACGAACTTCTTCTATGTCTGATTTCGCTTCTACTATGTATGCTTTTGTATTATCTTTGAACCACTCGTTATTTGTTTTGTTCGGCAGGAACAGTCTTCTATATGCTTCTACGAAGTCAAAGACTGAATCTTCTCCTTTAAGTGGTGCAAGTGTGCTCGCATATAGACCTGTCGTATTTGGTCCTCGTAAGTTTTCTAGTCCGCTATTTCCTAAAGCGATGATAGTATCTAGCGTTGAAGCTTCATTATTTCCGTTAAAGTCAAATTTGTACACTGATAAATCTTTCGTATTCAGACTGTCATAATTAATATTGTACCAACGGTTCATGTATGTAAGTCCCAGCATAAATGCTTCTTTGTTATTTTTAATTTTTTCACTTACGTATTCAACTACACCATCTCCTGTAGTGTTGATTGATTTATCCATCGCTAATACTTTTCTTAAGTGCTCTGCTATATTAGTTTTAACTTCCTCAAATTCTCTATCTAAGTATAAGTTATCTAACGCTGCATTATTTACCGCTCCTAATACTTTCTTAGTCGCTTCTGAGCTAAACATTACATTTTGCAATTCACTTAGTACATTATTAGTTATCGCTGTGTAATCTGATACGAATGCTTCTGGTGTGAATATATATCCTTTGTCTGCGACATTGTATTCGACTACTTGACTGTTTGTGAAGTTTTCTTTGAATGTTACATCTAAGTATTCTACTGTGTTGTCTTTATAGTGTAACATAACTCTATTAATTGAATTTTTCTTATTATTAATATCCGTTACTACTTCATTTCCGTTCATAGGCACTACGTCTAGCAGTTCTGTAGTATAAAGTTTATCCGTTGTCGCTACTTTGTTACCATAGTAAACAACTAGCTCTTTATTGTAGAACGGCATTAGTTTTTCTATGTTATTATAAGCTACTTTTCTTTCAACTTGCGCTTTACTTAATGCTGTATAGTCAACTTCTTTTGAGTTTGCTTTTAGGTCTTGCCCAGTATCATCAAGAGTTACTGTGATTCCATAAGAAGTAATCTTAGCATCCACTTCTTCTTTAGTTACTTTTCGAACGAAGTTATCTTGTTTTTTATTTTCAACAGAAGTAATAGCATTCTTCACATCTGCACTACCGAATTGATCTCCTGTAGTAGCATATCCATCACCAACATTCATATTGCTTACTACATTATCCACACGACCTCTTGGATATGTAGACCCAACTATTCCCCCAACTCTTGGATACCCTTGACCATTTAGGATTTTACCTGTTGTTACAGAACGTGTCACCAACGCCCCATTTTCTAATTTACCTGCGATTCCTCCTGCTGTTTGGTTATTATTACGTGATGCTGTAGAGATTATAGCATCTACTTTCGCTCGGTCAACCTTAGAATTTCCTCCAGTTAATTTACCTACTATTCCTCCAGCGTAATTCGCATTATTATCCGCATGGTTGGCGATTAGTTTTCCGCTGAATGAGCTGTTTTCTATTCTTGTATTTGTTGCATCTACTACTAATCCTGCAACTGATTTTCTACCTGATACTTTTCCTTCTACAGCTACATTGCTGATAGTAGCATTATCCGCTGTTTTTGCTACTGCTGCGGCATTCTCTATGCTATCCACTTGTGTATTTTTAAGATCTAAATCTTTTACAGTTGCATTTTTTAATATGTCGAACAGTGGTTTTTTCAGGTCATATATAGCATATGCTTTGCTTCCTTCTGTTCCTACTAACGTTCCTGTAAATTCTCCTTTTATGTAACTTGTTTGATTTTCTGGTAGTCCTACTTCATCGGCTGTCATATCCGCAGCTAATTTATATACACCTGCTAAGTTGCTTTGTATCGCTGTTACAAGTTGTTTGAACGATGTATAAACTCCTGGTTGCTCCGCTTTAGATTTAGCTACATTAAATGTGTAGTCCTCTTTATATCCTTCTGCACCTTCTTCTACAAGTTGATCAACAGCTGCCGTCACTTTATAAGTTCCATCCGTATTTTCTGTAATAGATTTTACAGGTATATACATTTCTTTGAATTTATCTGATTTTATTTTTACAAAGTATTTAGCCGTATCAGTCGGTGCTTCACTTAGACTTAAATATCTACGATAACGGTCATTTTCTTTGCCGTATAATTCTACTGAATCAATATCTTTAATTTCTATTTTCTTATAATCTAATTGGAAAGCTTGAGTTGATGTTTCTGTACTTTGTTCATCGTTTTCGCCTAGATTATAAGTTAAACGTGTTTTTAGTGTGTAAGGTGTGTAGTAATCTAAACCTGAGATTACTTGCGCTTTAGCAGGATTTTCTATATCCATCTCTTTAATCAGCTGATCACCTTGGAAAATTTGCGCTTTGGCAGAGACATACGCTGATGTAGTGTCTGTTAAGTTATAACTTACAGTTATAGATTTTTTGTTCTCAGCTTTTGTTAAGTTGGCAATTTCTACTGTAGGTTTAACTTTGACTAGTGTTCCTACTTTAACGATTTCTTTTACTGGAGCTACTTCAGTTCGTGATAGTTCTTTAGTTTCTACGACATTACCATCTACGATGTAGTCTTCATATTGAATTGTACGCGTTCCTGCTTGACCTTGTCGTTCAGTTTCACGACGATTTTTCAGAAGTGTTGGATCCTGAATTTCTTCTGTTGCATAAGGAATATTCTGGATTTCCGTTCTATTTCGTGTAGTAACCTCTAAAGTCGGAAGTTCTTCTTCTACTGCAGCTTCGCCCTCATGATCTGGTGCTTGCGTGCCTTTGGTCGCTACTGGATCAGTGTACTCTGGTAACTCGTTAACTTCCGATTCTCCTTCATGGCCTAGCTCTTGCGTCCCTTTTGTCGCTACTGAATCAGTGTACTCTGGTAACTCGTTAACCGCCGATTCTCCTTCATGGCCTGGTTCTTGTGTTCCTTTAGTTGCTACTGGATCAGTGTACTCTGGTAACTCGTTAACCGCCGATTCTCCTTCATGTCCTGGCTCTTGTGTTCCTTTTGTCGCTACTGGATTAGTGTACTCTAGTAACTCGTTAACCGCTGATTCTCCCTCACGTCCTGGTTCTTGCGTGCCTTTTGTTCCTACTAGATTAGTGTATTCTGGTAACTCGTTAACTTCCGATTCTCCTTCGTGACCTGACTCTTGTGTTCCTTTTGTTGCCACCGGGTTTGTGTATTCTGGTAAATCTTCTCGAACTACTGATTCTCCCTCATGTCCTAGTTCTTGCGTTCCTTTTGTCTCTACTGAATCAGTGTACTCTGGTAACTCTGGTTGGACCTCTGATTCTCCTTCATGTCCTGGCTCTTGTGTTCCTTTTGTCGCTACTGGATTAGTGTACTCTGGTAACTCGCTAACCGCTGATTCTCCTTCATGTCCTGGCACTTGCGTTCCTTTTGTCGCTATTGGATTAGTGTGCTCTGGCGCTTCTTCTCGGACTACAGCTTCGCCTTCATGTCCAGGTTCTTGCGTGCCTTTGGTTTCTAGTGGTTTAGTATATTCTGGAGTTTCCTCGCGAACTGCAGCTTCGCCCTCATGTCCGAGTTCTTGCGTACCTTTGGTTTCTAGTGGTTTAGTATATTCTGGAGTTTCCTCGCGAACTGCAGCTTCGCCTTCATGTCCAGGTTCTTGTGTACCTTTGGTTTCTAGTGGCTTAGTGTAGACTGGTAAGTCTTCGCGAACTGAGGCTTCACCCTCATGACCGGGCTCTTGCGTGCCTTTGGTTTCCAATGGAAGTTTATACTCTGGTCGATCATTTGTCGTCGCCAATACTTCCTCTTCCGCACTCTGCACCGTTGTAGCAGACACAGGATTTCCTTGTTCTGGCAATGTTGGTCGAACTACAGATTCTCCTTTGTGATCCGAATTCTGCTCAACTTGACTTGCGAGTAAATCATTAGAAGATAGATTGTCTGCTACTATATAAGATTTTTCTGAAAGTCCATCATCCCCTGATGCTTCACCTTGTAAACTAACCTTCCCCTGTCCTTGGTTCCATTCTAAATCAGCTGAATGAACTACATCTGATGTTTTTGTAGAGTTTGGTTGACTATCTCTTTGAGCAGAGTATTTCCCATCAACTGTCCTTGAAATCTCTGTATTATCCTGTTTCTTAGTTTTGATATAACCAATATATTGATAACCTTCGATTTTCAGAGGCTCTGGCAAATGTTCCCCGACTCCGATAGAAAGCTGACTATTATAGGCAGATAAAATTTGGCTGGTCAACCCAAAAGCACTGGCCGGCAACAATTGAACTCCCATGCTAGTCAAAAGCAGAAAATGAACAAGTCGTTTCTTTCCATTTTCCCTTTTAGAAACCAATAAAACTAACAAGCTCAATCCTGCAGTAAAAAGGAAAGTACCAACAGTTGGGTTAAAACCTGTATTCGGTAAAAACTGTTGAGATCTATAAACCAAGTAATAAGTATCATCTGATTCTTCAGCCAGTTGTGGAAGGGCCTCTACCAGCAAGGATTTTTCCTCGTCTGTCAATTCACCCTCGGTCATATACTTATAATGAATTGGACTTTCCATATTATCGGCTGATACCGATTGAATCCCTTGACTCATCAAAAAGAAACTAGATACAGTAACTGATACCAATCCCACTGACAACTTTCTCATCGAGAAACTCTGGCGTTTCTCACCAATGCTTTTTCGGCTCATATTAACCTCGCTTTTTCTATACTCTTTATATCAATCTATATTTTGTAGCATAAAAGTATAAACATAAAAAATAATATAGTATGGAATTTTCTGAGTACTTTTCAATAATTACTTATCATTATACAATAAATCGATAGAAATTTCTATTGAAATATACTTAAAAATATACTGCAATTTTATAGAAGAATACAGTGAACTGCAACAATGGAAAACGGAAACAAAATCTAAACAAATAAGTGAGGAGTTTCAAACTAATTACAGTATTTTTTAATTAGATTACCGATTATGCTTTTAATATACTATAAAATATTAGTTCATAATAGAAAATTCTGAGATTGAAGCAACAAAGAGTCCAGTCTTTATAAACCAAAAGAGGTCAATGTTCGCCATCAACCTCTTTCTGATAGTTTATTCTTTTTGGGATAAGTAAGATGAATACTTTACCTATGACTTGCTATTTTCAGCCTAGTTTACCCACTCACCATTGCCATTTACATTATAACCATCTGGTGTTGTTGTGTTCACAGCCAAAGCTCCTGAACCATATGCATAGTACCAGTATTGACCAACTTTAAACCAACCTGTCTTCATGATACCTGATTGATCAAGATAATACCAAGTACCATTTTCCTTATACCAGCCTGTCTTCATAGCTCCTGAGCCATCAAAGTAGAACCATCTGCTACCATCTGTTCCCCAGCCTGTAAACATCGCACCTGAATTATCAAGGAAATACCATGTTCCATCAACTTCTACAAATCCAGTCTGCATGACACCTAAATCATTCAAGTAGTACCATTTACCACCTGTTTTCACCCAGCCTGTCTTCACATCACCAGACTCATAAAAATACCATTTACCATTAGATTGCACCCAGCCAGACTGACTAGATGTAGATGTTCTAAAATCTTTCAACGATTTTTCTACAACTGTAGCTTTACTTTTAACTGTTGAAAGATTTGATGCGGTCACTTCTGTATATTGAATAGCAGAACCATAGCCACCAGCCAATTCTTCTGAAGATGCATCATCACCTAAAGCTAGAGAAATCGTTGCTACTTGCTGAGAGCTGGCTGCGTTTTTAAAGGCTGCGAGACCCACATAGGTAAATTTAGAATTGATCAAAACCTCATAATAACCTGTAAATTCTTTAGAGGTTCCAGCCTTCTTTTTCGCTACATAATTCGCCTTCTCAGCATGCCAGTTTTCAATTGCTTTTAGAAAACCTTCATAGTTCACATCCAAAGCTTCTCCTCTTATACTATTACTAGATGGAAAAGCAGTCCAGATTTCTTTCGTAGAAAGACGCTCAGGTTTCAGAGTTACTGACACCTCAGTAGCTCGTACAAAAGCAGTTTTCTCAAGATCAGTAGACCATTTGATAGGGACATACTTATCTACCAAACCTTCATCAGCTGCTTCCTTACGAATCTTATTAATCGCATCCAAAATAGTTTGTTTATTTGGGGTTAAAAATTCTCCCTTAATCCCAACCAAAACATTGCCACTAGAAGGATTTAGCACTTCTGAGCTCAAGACATTTTCATTTCTACCATCTGCAGATTGTGTTGCCACAAGTCTGTCGTTGGCAAAAACATCATTTGTCAAAACTGCTCCAGCTAAAGTCAAAGCCAAGGCGCTAGCAAATACAATTTTCTTCATTTTTTCTCCTTTTATCCTTTAGATAGGACAGGTATTTTCAATATTAAATTATATCATATTTTCCTATTCTTTGCCCATTTCTACTAATGTTATAAGGTAAATACTATTCCCCAAAAAGTAGAAATTCCTATCCTTTTATTTCACAACAAGCTCATAACGTGTCTTGCTTGTAAAGGTTTGACCGGCTTTAAGAATGACTTGGTCTTTGAGGTCACTGTGAATGGCATCTGGTAAAGCTTGCGCTTCAAGAGCAATCCCATTGTGCTGAATCATGGGTTTGCCAGCCACAAGTACACTCTCATCCACAAAGTTTGCTGTGTAGACTACAAAGCAAGGAGCCTCTGTCTTGAAAAGCAGGAAGCGACCTGAATTTTGGTCATAAAGGAATCCAGCATTGTCATGACCTGCAGGAAGGGCAAATGGATGATCCAAACCTGATACCAGCTGGATTTGCTCATCTTCTTCTGCGAAGATATCCTTCAACAAGGCACCATTGTAGATGTGTTTAACCACATCACGATTGGCATCTGGAGTTTTGGCAGGAACACCGTCTGGAGCGATTGGATAAATACCTTTCGTATTTAGTTGGAAGACATGACGATCAACAGTCTGCGTGAAATCACCAGACAAGTTGAAATAGCTGTGGTTGGTTGGATTGACCAGCGTATCCTGATCTGTTGTTACCTTGTAGCTGATTTCATAGGCACCAGTTTCTTCTAAGTTGTAGCTAATCCAGATTTTAAGATTACCAGGAAATCCTCCTGTCCCATCTGTACGCTCTGTGTAGAGGGTCAGACCATGGTCGCTCACCTCAACTAGTTCAAACAAGCTCGAATCCCAACCAGTTGAACCACTGTGGTTACAGTTGCTAGCATTGTTGACTTCAAGTTCATAGGTCTTGCCATTTAATTCAAAGGTCGCACCTGCAATACGTCCCGCCACAGGACCTACGCTCGCTCCATGCTTGGGACTATTGCCTACATAGCTATCAAAGTCATCAAACGCCAATATAACGTTGGCAAAATTTCCAGCCTTGTCAGGTGTGACATAGCGCAAGATAGTCGCACCATAAGTCATAACCTCAAGTTGGTAGCCACTGTCAGTTTCAAATCGATAGGCCAAAATATCTTGTCCCTTAACATTTCCAAACACACGCTCTGTGTATGCTTTCATTCTGTTCTCCTTTTACTATTTCTCTCAAGCAAACAAACCATAGAAAGCCTACTGACAATCTATGGTTTATCTGATAGTTTACAAATTCTCTTGTCAAGAATTCATAAACACTGTCTTACTTTTGATATTCGTGGATGATAACACCTTGTACCACACGGTTTACTGTACCTGTAGGAGACGGTGTATCTGGTTTGTTTTCTACCTTGAGTGAAGTCAATAGGGCAAAGAGTTGGGCATAAACGATGTAAGGGAAGACACGGTAAATATCATTCAAGACACCGCCACAACCAAGGGCCACTTCTTTGACATTTGCAAGACCAAAGGCTTGATCACTCAAAAGCACAACACGGCGAGCAATCTGGTCACCAGCAACTTCACGAACCAAATCCAAGTCGTACTTGCGAGTGTAGTCTGTTGTTGTACCAAAGACCAAAACAACTGTATCTTCGTTGATAAGAGATTTTGGACCGTGACGGAAGCCAACTGGGCTTTCATACATAGTCGCAACTTGACCAGCAGTCAGTTCCAAAATCTTGAGCTGAGCTTCATGAGCAAGTCCAAAGAAAGGACCAGCGCCTAGATAGATGACACGGTTAAAGTCTAGGTCAACAAGTTCTTTGACATCTTCTGCATTGTCTAGAATTTTACGGGCAAGACTAGATACAACTTCAAAACGTTCAGACTTAACAGCAAATTCTGTAGGATCAAAGACTAAGAGAGCTGTCAACATCATAGACGTAAAGCTAGAGGTCATGGCAAAGCCAGCATCATTAGAAGCAGCTGGTTGCAAAAGCAAGAGATTGCGGTCATCTCCATGAGCTTGAAGAGCCAATTTCCCATCTGCAGCACAAGTAATCGTCACTTGATAAAGCTCATCCACCAAGGCTTTGGCCAATTCAACAGTCGCCACACTTTCAGGTGAGTTCCCACTACGAGCAAAAGATACAAGGACAGTTGCCACATCTTTTTTCAAATAAGTTTCTGGATTGGCAACGATATCTGTTGTCGCAATAGCATTGAAATTCCATTTGCGTTCGTCATAGACTTCCTTAAAGTAAGGTACCAAGGTATCTCCCACATAAGCAGAAGTCCCAGCACCTGTCAAGATTACCTTGATATAGTCATGTTTATCAGCAATCCCTTGCAGGAAGGCTGCAATTTCTTCACGTTTTGCTTGATAAGATTCAAAAGCTTCTCTCCATACATCTGGTTGTTGGTAGATTTCACGTGTAGTGATTTCTGCACCCAATTCGAGCAAATCTTCTTTTGTATAATGTAGCATTGAGTTCCTCTTTTTCTATTAAATATGGGAATGGGAGTAAGCCCCATTCCCATGTATATTCTATATAAAATGCTCTAACGATTTTCACGTTATCACATCTTATTGAATCGAGTTCCAACTAAAATCTTTGGGAAAAAGATCGATTATCGTCGGAGAATCGCTCCATCCTCCTATCGCCTATTTTCCCTCTGATTTTCACGTTGTCACATCTTATTCATCTTCGTCATCATCGAAGCCAGCTAACAGGTCATTAACTTTCACAATGCTTTCTGCAGCACGGTTCTTATAGTCCGCATCTGCGCCTGTAAGGCTCGCATTGATAAATTCAATCACCATTGGAAGATTCATCCCTGCGTAAAGGTCAATATCACGACCTTCCATGATCAAGCGACTCACCACGTTACATGGTGTACCACCAAGAAGATCCGCAAAGACTAGGAAATCATCCAATCCTTCAATAGCAGCTTCAAATTTTGCAGTAAAGTCTTCTGGTCCATCTTCTGGAAGAAGAGCCACTGCATGAATGTTGTCTTGTGGACCCATGATCATTTCAGTGCTACCTTTAAGTTCTTCACAAAAACGACCATGGCTCACCAAAATTAATGATTTAGCCATAAATTATGCGCCCATTCCAAGCAAGAATTTACCGATGAATGAAAGACCTACTGCAAGAGCGATAATGATACCGATAGCTTTAGTAGAAGTCATACCTTTCTTACCAAGCAACCAGAAGATAAAGGCAGTAAAGATTGCTGGAAGCAAGCGTGGGAAGATTGAGTTCAAGATATCTTGGAAGTCAATCATTTTTTCACCGATTGGCAATTTATAAGAAACTTCAAAGTTGATCATTGTTGCTACAAGAGCACCCATCATGAAGACACCAAGTACAGATGCAGCGTCAATCAAAGCTGTCAAAGTACTTTGCATGTTGTTGATAAGGTTAACCCCTTCTTTGTAAGCAAATTCCAACTGTTTCCAACGGAAGATGTCATAAGCTACTGCAACTGCAATCCAAAGGAAGATACCCCAAGGTTGGCCAGCGATAGCCATAGTTGCTGCGATAGATCCCATGATAGCAGGTACAAGCGAACCAAAGATTGTATCTCCAAGAGGAGCGAATGGTCCCATCAAACCTGTCTTGATACCGTTAACCGCATCTTTTGAACCTACACCATCTTTTTCTTCCATGGCAAGGTCAAAACCAGCGATAATTGTGTGGAAGAATGGTGAAGTATTGAAGAATTGAGTATGAACTTTCATCATTTCTTTCAATTCAGGAGTTCCATCCCCATACATTTTACGCAATTGAGGCAAGATCATGTAAAGGTAACCAGAAGCTTGCATACGCTCATAGTTCCAACCTAATTGGAAAGTAAACAAGCTACGTTTGTTGATTTGGTTAAAATCTTCTTTTGTAAGTTTGTAATTAGAATTCGTCATCTTCGATTTCCCCACTTTCTGATGGTGTAGAAGGTGCTGCTACAGCTACTTTTTGGCTATTTTTGAAGTGAAGCACTGCTAGGAAGATACCTACGATAGAGATACCAATCATAGACAATCCTTTGAAGTTGTTCACGAAACCAATTTTTTCAGCAACATCTTTAGGTAGAGTACCGATAATACCTGCAACAGCGCCACCAAGACCTGTTACATATGAGTAAAGAACAGTCAACATAGCTGTCAAACCAAATCCCATAGCAAGGTAGTGAAGGTTACGTTTAACTGGAAGGTAACGAAGCAAGATTGCAAATCCAAGACCTGGAAGCATACGTCCTGCAAGTGTCAAGCCATCTGCAACCCATTTGTAGGCTTCAACGAAGTCTACCACTGATTGTACGAAGGCACCACCAAAAGCAAGGGCAAAGAAGACTGGAAGGGCACGAGATAGAGCCCAAGGAATCGCACCAAGCAAGTAGTTGCGTTCGATTCCTTTGTAGTCATAGCGTTCGATTGCAGCATCAATACGGTGTGCAAAGAAAGTAGTTGTCATACGTCCAAGAACGTCGAAGTAAGTCAAGAGAGCTGCTACTGGCACAGCGATTGTTGTAATCGCAAGATCTGTATCAATACCTTGAGAGATTGAGAATGCTGTCGCAAGAACCGCACCAGAAGTTGCGTCGATACGAGAAGCACCACCGAAGGTACCAACCCCAAGAACGAATAACTGCAAGTTACCACCGATAAGCAGACCAGTAGTCACATCTCCCATAATTAAACCAGTAATGAAACCAGCAAATACAGGGGAACCTGCAGATGAAACAATCGTCAACTCATCACAGATTTGATAAGCTGAGTACAAAGTGAGAAGTAAAATTTGCCACCATTGTATCATAACAATGACCTCCTAAAAATTTTTTCCTATTTTAATAAGCTCAAAAAGTCTGAAAC
>ERZ1699235.447-NODE-447-length-16450-cov-3.523311_pt1 | contig 16450 bp, 6 predicted proteins | sample MGYA00581546_ERZ1699235 | MGnify/ENA primary metagenome ERZ1699235 (study PRJEB42319, sample SAMD00040334) | human oral metagenome | material: saliva | host: Homo sapiens | study: EMG produced TPA metagenomics assembly of PRJDB4115 data set (Metgenomic analysis of... | reverse complement strand
CTTTTAGTCAGTCTGTGAAATAACATTTCTCTAGAATAATGGCAAAAAGCCAGATTATCCTTTACAGTCTTTCTATCTAGTGTAACAAAAAAGCAGTAATTTTTCAACTGCTCTTTCTTATTTATTTAGCATAATCTACTGCACGAAGCTCGCGAATCACGGTTACCTTGATATTTCCTGGGTAATCGAGATTGTTTTCAATTTTCTCACGAACTTTGTGAGCCAAGATTGTGACTTTGTCGTCCTTGATTTGTCCTGGGTTGACCATGATACGGATTTCACGTCCTGCTTGAAGGGCAAAGCTATTTTGTACCCCTTCAAAGCCGTTAGCAATTTCTTCCAAATCATGGAGACGCTTGATGTAGCTTTCAAGAGACTCACTACGAGCACCTGGACGAGCTGCGCTCAAGGCATCTGCTGCAGCGACGATCACTGCAATGACGCTCTCAGCTTCAACATCACCGTGGTGACTAGCAATCGTATTGACCACAACTGGGTGTTCCTTATACTTACGAGCCAATTCCATACCGATTTCAACGTGGCTACCCTCAACCTCGCGGTCAATAGCTTTTCCGATATCGTGAAGGAATCCAGCACGACGGGCAAGAGCCGCATTTTCACCAAGTTCGCTCGCCATAATACCAGCCAACTTAGCAACCTCAATCGAATGACGCAAGACATTTTGTCCATAAGAAGTACGGAACTGCAAACGTCCCATAATCTTCATCAAGTCTGGATGAAGGTTTGGCGCACCAATCTCATAGGCTGCTGCCTCACCATATTCACGGATCTTATTATCAATCTCTTGACGGTTTTTCTCAACCAACTCTTCGATACGAGCTGGATGGATACGACCATCCTTAAGCAACATTTCCATGGTCATACGAGCAATTTCACGACGAATCGGGTCAAATCCTGACAAGGTTACCACTTCTGGCGTATCGTCGATAATCACATCAACCCCTGTCAAACTTTCGAAAGTACGAATGTTACGACCTTCACGACCAATAATGCGTCCCTTCATAGTATCATCTGGCAGATGAACTGTTGAGTTTGTTGACTCCGCTACATATTCACCAGCAATACGTTGCATAGCTTGAACCAGGATGTCCTTGGCCATTTTATCAGAACGTTCCTTGATCTCTTGCTCAGCTTCACGAATGCGGCTAGCAATCTCCTTGGTCAAGTTTTCCTCTGTCTGTGCCAAGATAATATCTCGTGCTTCTGCCTGAGACAGGGCACCAATACGCTCTAGTTCTGCTTCTTTTTGTCTTTCGACTTCCTCTAATTGCTCTTCACGCGCATCAAGGTTTTTCGCTCTATCAGAAATACTTTGTTCTTTTTGTTCAAGTGTTTGTTCTTTACTCGTCAAATTGTCGTCCTTACGATCAAGGCTAGCAGCTCTCTCTGTCAAACGACTTTCGATTTGTTTGAGTTCTTGACGTTCTGATTTAAATTCAGCGTCCACTTCTTCACGGTATTTTCTGGCTTCTTCTTTGGCCTCCAATAGTGCTTCTTTTTTAAGAGACTTGCTTTCACGTTTAGCTTCATTAACAAGTAAATCCGCTTCACGTTCAGCTTGTCCACGTAAATTAGTTGCTTCTTGTTCAGCATTTAAAAGCATCAACTCTGCAGCTTCCTGAGATGATTTCATCTTGGCTGAGATGCTGACATATCCAATGACTAAACCAATGATGACGGCAAAAACAGCAATCGCAAGCGACATGATTTCCATGTTTTTACCTCATTTTATTGTTATTCCGAATGACATACATTCTTTTACATTCTACCATAAAAAAGTGATTTTCACAAACCTAAAATAGAATATGTTTTGGGGAAATTGAAGTGAATTTTAGGATTACACTTCTTTGGTTTTTTAAGGAGATAAGTCAGTGTCGCTATCAAAAAGTTCCACCGAATTTCTACAGCTATGGATTTTCTATTGTTGTGCCAAATAGTGTTCCACTAGATTCAAACATTTTGCTTTCAAGTCTTTGAAAATTCACTTTAGGAAATTACAGCTTATCTTCAAGATCAAATTTGTCATAAATTAACTTTTTTTATTTAGTTGTATCAATTTATTTCTTAAGTATTAATTTATCCTCATCGAAAGCTTTTAAAATATACTCATTAATCAATTTATTATCTTCTTCATTTTTTGAAAAATAAGTTTTAATATTATTGGGAGTTCTATGTTCTAGTAGACGATGGATAACATCATCACTTCTATCATGGAACCAGGTCCAATCTACTTCAGGATAAAGTCCTCGAATATCTTCTTCAATATCTTTTAAAATCTCAAAATCAGAAAAATATCCTTTTCTACTTAAGTTGTATAAATCTGATACAGACTTTTCTCTTGGGTCTGGGAAAGTTTTAACCCCCTCAACTCTTTTATCATTAATTCTTTTAATCAAATAATGGTAGATTTTATTTTGTATCTGAGGAAAATCATAGACATTATAACTCATCAAATCAATTACTTTATGGTAAATAATATTTTCTGATTCTTCATAAACTTTTAGAGTATCTAGAATGTCATCTTTAATATCCTTTTCAAAATACTTAAATAAGTGACATATCAAGTCAGAATATTCTATGATATTTTTTATATCATCATTTTTATATTTTATTCTTAAAATATCTGTATTAAATTTTTCGAGTACTATTATTGCAGTTTCCTGATCAGTTGAGCAGTATTCTAGTAACTGTGAATAGAGTGGATACACTGAATTATATAAAGAAAAATTTTTCTCAAAAATTTCATTTAAATGTTTATTTACAATCCCAATTATCTTAGATTTCAATGAATCTTTATCAATAACATCCATATTATCGAGGACAATTTTAATAATTCTCCTAAATTCCTCGCTCCAATTATAATACAGTGTTTGATTATTTAAAATTTCTATTACTTTTTCTATGTCAATATCATCAACAAGAGGAAGAAAAATTAGCATATTTTTAAGCTCTCGAAGATTTTCATCTTCAGTAATTTCAAGTCTTTCTTGAAGATAAGTAATTCGATTCAACAAGTAGTCTTTCGCTTTCTCAGTAACTTTTATTTTACCAAATGAATAGTTTCTAAAATATAAATTTACAACCTTAAAATCTATATTCGGAAGAATTAATTGAACATCATCCAAATCAAGATTTTTAAGCCAAGAAGATGTTCTATCGAAAATACTTGAGTCAGGATTTACATATGAATTATCATAACTGAGTAATAATATTTCTAAATATCTATTAATGATTGATTTATAAATCTTATAATGTTCAACACATAAACAATTTAATTTTAAAAAGTTATAAAGATTTTTTACTGTAAACTCCGCATTAAATAGATGATTATTAGCAGACCATCCTCCTCTTCTATAGCTTTCATGCTCTTCACGAATTTCATCAAATAATTCATTAATAGTTTCTAATTTTCTATATAAAAAATTGAAGTTAAGGATTGAATCTCTAAAAAATTCTATAATCTTTTTCTCATCTCCTGTAACCGAGTTAATAATTTGTTCTGTTAATTCGCTTAATTCTCCATCATAAAGTGGCTCTGCATAACTAGGTGTTTTTTCGTATCTATCAATTATTTGAATTTGCTGAAAATTAAATTCACAAACTAAGAAATTAAAATAGTCTTTCTGACGAAATGCTATATTAGCTAGTTCTCTAAATTTTGCTTTTGCTAAAGAATATTGTTTTTCTTCATACAACTTAAAAGCCTTACTTAAGAATCGATTCCCCTTTAAATCCCTAGGCTCACCAATCTCCATATCTAGAAAGCGATTTAATAAAGATTTTTTAGATACCATAATTCGTAATTCTTCATGACCATAAATTTCAAATCTTAATTGATCATTTCCAAACCAGCAATACTCATCATCCCAGTTTAAAGCCCTTTTCTTTAAATCAGAATATCTAGAAAAATCTTTCGCATCAATAAAACTAAGTCTATCTAAAAAAGCCAGTTGATTCCATAAATCATCAGCATTATTTACATCTTGACTTCGGTTTTCTGATAGAACCTCTAAAAAATCTTTTGTCCTGCAATACAATTTGTTCTGTTTTTCTGATGTCTCCTGACCTAGATTCTCTTCATTAGAGATAATGAAAATTCCTTGCTTCTTATAATACTCTCGAATGATCATAGACGGTTCCTCGGGAGTATAAAAATAAGCATTTTTAGCATCCAATTTAAATGTATTTTGAATCATTCTAAAAATTGAATTAAAAGTCGAATCACTTAGAGAATACCCCACAAACAATAGAGTATGATTCATTATCAATGACTGGATTAAAGTAGAAATCATTGGGAAGTTCAAATGATAGTCTAAATAATCATCTTCTTTCAAAACAATATTTTTCTTACTGAAGTCACCATGCATTTTAATTAAATATTTTTCAGAACTTGTGTATGGAATATCTTTATCCTCAGCGACGACATTGTACTTTAGCAAGCCATTTTCAAACTGATCTTCCAGTAGAGAATCATAGTTTGTCGTAATAATATGTTTTGGTGCAATTTTTTCTATTAATTTATGTAACTCATTTGGTTTACTCAATCCCTTCTTAAAGAAAATTTCTTCTATCTTCTTTGTGTACTGATTTTTCCCAAAAGTATCATAATAATACTGAGCAATTCTCAGTGGACTATCTGTTCTTTCTCCTGGTATGTTCAATTCTTTTTTTAATGATTGAATCAATTCTCCCCAAGTTGGTAGATTAGAATTAGCTGATATTCCTGCACCAACAAACAAAACTAAGGAATTTTCTTTAATAGAATTCTTTATTTGAGTTATAGATAAATTATAATTTTCTTCCATATTTTAACTATCCTATCATTAGCTTGTATTACATAAATACAAATTATCCTTATAAATATTCTTTTTTATTACATAATCTTAAACATAAGTTTATCATGGTTTATAAATATAAAAATTTATTTGTCTTTTATATTCAATTTATGATTTTTAATATAACCAGTTCTCTTCATTATACCACAAAATAACAAGCATAAAGCGGATTCAAAGATAAAGATTAAGGTTTATATACTAATTTTCTTTATTGACTTTTTGTCTTCTATATTAGGGAGTTTATCATTTTCCAAAAACTTTATCTTCAATTTGTTAACTAAAATTTCTACAATCATGACCACCCGTCTAACGGGTGGTTTGAACCAGGGCTATAAGCCCAAATTACCAGCCAGCGCCTAAAGACGCTGGCTTTCACTTTGTTCAAGCCTTATTGCTCTTGACTCGTCACTTGCCTCTCAAAGAGGCTTTAGTATTACTTACCACTATCCCTAAAGGGATCCTCATATTCTTTTACACTTAATTTATCTAGTGCTATATCATGCTTTTCCTGTTCTTGAATATATTTCTTAATTGTGGCTTCATTAAGCCCTACTGTACTCACATAATAACCTTCCGCCCAGAAATGCCGATTCCCAAACTTGTACTTGAGATTGGCGTGTTTGTCAAACATCATGAGTGCACTTTTTCCTTTTAAATAACCCATGAAACTAGAAACACTTGTCCTTGGTGGAATACTGACTAACATGTGTACATGGTCTGGCATTAAGTGACCCTCGATAATTTCAACTCCTTTATAACTACACAAGCGATGAAATATTTCGCCTAAACTACTTCGATATTGATTATAGATGACTTTTCGTCTATACTTAGGGGTGAACACAATGTGATACTTACAGTGCCACTTTGTGTGCGATAAACTATGAGCCTTTTGTGCCATATTTTTCTCCTTTCGCTTTACAATTGGCTTGAACACCTTTATTGTATCGCGTTCGGAGTTTTTTTGGTATAACCTTCGACGCGCACCCGCATAGCGGGTGGTTTTTTTGTCTCGCACCTAACGGAGCGAGACGGACTAATAGTCACATAATATAAAAATGAGCAACTTTAAATTAAAAGTTGCTCATTTTTTGTGCTATTTAGTACTATCCTACTTGTTAAATCTGTATTGACACTTTTTTATTTAGCGATGTCTTCTAGCATGACCACGAGTTCCTGGTCCAGTTCTAATTGGTTTAACTTGTTTACCTGGACGTGAAGGAACATGGTGTACTGGTCCATGATGAGGTCTCGTTAAATGCGGTTTAGGCTGAACACTTGGTTTTGGATGGGTAACAACTATATTTGGTTTTGAAATGACTCCAACTACATGCGTGTGGCTCGTAGTCCCTGTATGAATGACACTTGTCACCTCTGAATGTGTTTCAGTTTCATTTGTTGTAATAGTGACAATTGGTGTTGTTGGACCTGCTGTTGCCGCATTTGAGGTAACAGTGGTAGTCGTTGTCGTTGTAGTCGTAGCCGTTCCACCAGGAACAGGTGTTGTCTCTGTTTTCTTATTAACAGATGTTTGTGAAGAAAAATCTGTTGGTTTAATTGCAGCCAAGGCTTCAGCTGGAGTTAAGCTAGGTTTTGAATCAGTAGTCGCTACCGGCTTTGGTTGCACAGCTGGTGTTGGTGTAGCTGGAGTAGATACTACTGGTTTAACAGGTGTTACCGGTGCAGGTGCTACTGGTTTCACTGGAGCAACTGGTTGTGGTGTGGCAACAGGCGCTGGAGTTACTGGTGTCGAAACTACTGGTTTGACAGGTGTTACTGGTGCTACCGGTTTTGGTTTAACGACAGGCGCTGGCTTGGCCGGAGTTGACACTGCTGGTTTAACCGGTGTTACTGGCTTGACCGGTACAACGGGTTTTGCAACAATTGGTGATGATGCAACAACTGGATTCGGAACAGTCAAAACTGGTTTGATAGAAATTCCATTCCCTAGACTAGAAGGAGTTGCTGCAATAGTTGTTACTCCTTGTGGAGTGACATTTGGTTTATGAACAGTCGTATCCACTGACGCTACTGGTTTATCATCAATTCTTGTGATTTTCCAATTATCATAAATAACTGCACCAGTAACGAGGTTAACTCTCGCCACTCTTTCAAAAACTACAGATCGAACTACATCTTTGAAAGCTTGTTTACCATCTTTTTGATATTTGTAGTGAATCGTCTGCTTGGTCATTTTTCTCAGTGTATCTAAGTTTTCAACCGATTTAGGCCAAACAGGTGACAATGCATCTCCTGCTACCAATGGATTTCCAGCAATTGGTTTAGGATCATCTGCTGTGACAGTCATAACTTTTTCGATTAATTGAACTGAGAATACTTGATCAGTTTGTTTTTCACTGTCAAAGCGTTTATCATTAGCATTTGCAAAACCGTCATGTACTAATTCATATCCTTGTTTTAGGTATTGATTAATACGAGTTTTTGAATTATAAGCAATTGTTTCACCTGGAAGACCAACTACACTATCCACATTTCCTAAAACTTTAGGACTTGTTTCTGTTTGATTGAGGTATTTAACCTGTGCTTTTTGTTGAGCAAGATAATCATAAACAACATGGATATCAGCCTGTGTCAAATGTCCCTTACTATTAGCAGGTGTTTGTGACAAGACATATACTACACCATCTTTTTCGAAACGTTCAGGAACTTTAGCAGTCACATCATAGTTATTTCCCAACAAGTTAATGAGATTTGAACTCTTATCATGTGGTGTATTGAATGTTTCTAAAATAGCTTGACTTGTTTTATCACGATATTGAATATCAACTTTACCAAATTTAGCTTCTTCGTACACAGCTACCACGTTAGCTTGAGCTCGTGTAATCGTACCAGATGTCTTCGTATTGCTATAAAAACGATCATTTTGTGCGTACTCTTTGAAGACATAATATTTACCATTTGGTGAATGTAATAGATAAGGTGCTGTGATAGATGTTGTTTGAATTCCTTTGTTTTCTTGAACTTCTGTCTCAGTTGTATTTCTCTCCAAAGTAGCTACATAGCTAGTATCAATTTTGGTAGATGGTCTTACAGTAGTGAATTTGTCTTGAAGGATACCTCCATTTTCCACCGCTGCAATGGCAGGAAGAAGCATTTTCCCTTGAGTATCAACGAAGCGAACAGCTACATCTCCATATACAAGGCGTCCATCTGTTCTAACCATATCTGGGTTGGCAATTTTCCAGTCAGAGTCAGCAGCTTGTTCGTATTGGTCTGTAAGATTTTTACCTTTGGCATCAACCACTGTCAATGTCCCTGGAACATTTGATTTAAAACCATTTCTAGCTTCCTTCAGATAATTAACTGTGTGACTTGTCGGAACACGGTCAACTCCAAAGTCTTTTGTACGTAATACATAGGTTCTTCCAGCCAACATCTTTCCAGAAACGAGTTCAAAGGTTAATTCATTATCTGCTGCCTTAAGAATCTTGAATTTTGCATGTTGACCTGGTTCTTCACGAGGCGCCTCCAAAATAACATTATGACGATTTACCCTTGTTCTTGATGTATCAGGGCTAGTATTTATCATTTCGACATTGTGGGCACCACGTTCAACAAATTCACCGACAGTAGCAAACTTATTGAATTCTGTATCATTGATACGAACGGTGAAACGGGTCCCTGCACTAAAGTTTGATTTCCATGTTCCGATACGAAGAGTGCTGTTATATGTTTTGATACTACCATCATCATCCAACATAACATCACCTGTGAAGTTAGCTGTAGCTGGTGTATCATAAACTTTAGGTGCTCCTATATCTGTTTTAATCACAGTGTAATTCTTAGTGACTACATTTTGACCATTAACTGAAATAACACCAGTTACAGACTTATCCACGTTCACTCGAGGATAACGAATTCCACCTCTGTATTGAAGTTCAAAAGTAACACCATCTAAGCGTTCAATTTCGTCAGTAAAACGGTATGTTGCTTCAATATGACTCCCTTTGTCAACTAAATCCCATGATTCTTTTGTGTCCAAAGCAACGTCACGATCTCCACGTGAAGCCCAGTATGAAAGGCTTCCAGCTTTGGCATTATCATTTTTCTGAACCAGACTCACTCGTTCTGCAAATACTTTACCTTCAGCAACCAATTTTTGAGGAAGATTATTGTCTTGCGGTAATTCCTTCAAACCAATTGTGAAGATATCCCCCTTATGATAGGCACCATTTTTAAATTTTAATTGGAAACGATAATCAGCAATACCTGTTGAAGTCACACGATCCGCCATATCGATTGTACCACTGGCAATAATATTTCCATTATCGATAGCTACATCTTGTGTTTGAGTTGGCGATAGACTAGCGCTAATTTTCTTGCCGTGTCCTGCACGTTGCAACTCAGTATATACTGTTTCAATAGCTGAATACAGTTGGTTTAATTGAGTCTTAAGATTTTCTGCACTAACATATGAATCTTTCAACAAGGATTTTGATTGTGAAATCTGAATTGTTGCTGCCTTAACAGCTTCTTGAACCAAGGCTTTTTCTTCAACTTTACGATCTGCTTCTTGAGCATAACGAACAGCAACTTGATTTAAAACTTCTGCTTCTGATACAACCTGTTCCAAGGTAGTTTTTTCGACTGATTTTTCTTCCTTTACCTTCTCACTTGAAGCAGGTGAAGTATTTTTTTCTTCGCTGGGTTTTACATCTTTAAAAATTAATTCTTTTGAGTCAGAATTTTTTGTCTCAGCTGCCACTTTAGACTCTGCTTCCTTCTTTAGAAGGGCATTGATATCTAATTCTTCTTTTTCCAAAACTGGAGCTTGAAGAGTTGAAGGTAATTCTGCTATTTTTTCCTCAGATTTCTCTTGCTTGGTCTCTTCTGGTTTTTCAGAGACTTTTTGCTCTTCTTTTTCAGTGCGATGTGAATCTACTTTCTGTTCATCTGCACTCACATTTGAATAAGTACCAAAAACCATCAAGGCAGCTACAGCAACAGATACTGCACCAAAACTTGATTTTCTAATGGAATACTTGTTTACCTTATTCATTTGATTCCGTTTTACTCTTGAATACATATATTTTCTCTCTAACTTTTTATGATAAAAAAGGGAGTGGAATTGATGCTGTATTGACATACATTCTCACTCCCTAAAACACTACACTTCCAATATTTTGTTGTCTAGAGTTTTATTTTGATTTTATTCATCTCGTTTTGCTTTTCCAACTAAACTGAATCCAGTAAATAGGCCAAGTACTCCTAGAACTTGAGCCATACCAGAAGAGTGACCCGCAGTTTTTGGAAGTTCTTTTTCCTCCTCTTTTGGAGCTGAGTTTGGAGTTGGAACTGCTGATGGCACTTTTGGAGCTGGGGTAGAGGTTGGAACTGGAGTTGGCGTAACTTGTGGAGTTGGGGTTGGAGTCGGAATTGGAGTTGGGGTAACTTGTGGAATTGGTTGAACATTTCTATAAGTTACAGTTACAACCTGATTTCCAGTTTCTGCTGTAATTCCTTGAACCGCAGCCACTTTAGCAAGATCAGGATTATATCCTGCAATACTTGGAGATACCACTTCGTCAAAACTTGTCACTCCATCTTCAGAAACCCAAGATGTACTTGTAGCCTTACCTGTTACATTATCGATACTTAACATACGTGAAAAGCTTACTTGATCATGATGATCTTCACTTGCTTTTGTACCATCTTCAAATACATAATGAATCGTTCTTTCCACAAGTTTTGGAGTATCTTTTTTAACAGTGATCTTATGTTTCAATAGGACTGTATATTCTTGAACTTTTGTTTCATCTGTATCAAAAGTTGCATCTGCAGGGAAACCATCTTCCTGTAATAAGTACCCTTTTTCAAGCAACGATTTCAAAACAGTTTCTGTCGTATAGGCGATCTTTTCTCCTGATTTACCAGTAATATTGTCTGTATGAACGACCTCATCCTTATTATCCATATCTATATAACGAACTACTGCAACTTGATCTGTCTTGACGTAAGTTACCTTTGTATCTTCACCTGGATTTTCAGGTGTAACACTTGTACGCTCTGGTTTGTAGCCTACAATTTCAGGTACTGCTGTTTCTCCAGCTTTACGAGGATCATTTGCATCATTCAGGTATTGTGGTTGAGGAGCATTTGCAATCACATTTCCAGAAGCATCTACTGGAATGATTTTACCCAAAGCTTTATATGTAACTATATCTGTTGCTTTTGGTGAATCTGGCGTAACTGTCTTAGCACCAGCTTCTGCTTTATCAGCAAAATATCCTGTCACAACTGGTACTTTAACTGTTCCATAGGTATGGTCCTTATTTTCCCAAGTTGTTTCTTTAGTCGCTTCATTATATGATCCCTTGAAGACAAAATCATTTTGCACATTATCTTTAGGAGTTGCAGAACCTGCCCCAGTAAAGTTTACAGTTTGTTCAGTTTCCTTAGTTAATGAATCAATAATTTCGTTATATGTTACAAAGGTATCTTTTCCGATGCGATCAGGATCAGATTCGTCATTTGGTTCGATTGTCTTGTCAACAATATTATATCCCCAAACAGTTGGTTGCTCATTATTTAATACATGGAATTTTGGAGCTTCAGGAATTTTTGTTTCTGCTGCTTTTGTTGCATCGTTTGGATCATTATCATAGTACTTATAGAGAGCGTCTTCAATGTTTTGTACAACCTCTCCTTGTTTATTGATATATTGTCCTTTATTATTGACTGCTACAATACGTCCCATTTCTTTCAAGTCAACATTAACTTCTGTATCTTGAGGAGAATTTGGATTAACCTCCATTGTTCCTACTTTATTTACAGTAGCATAAAATTTTGGTGTAACAGGAGTTCGTACAGCTTTGAACACTGCATTCTCGGATGAATCTGCTTCTGAATTAGTTGAACTATCTGGTTTTGCTGCAGCAGCGCGCTTACCTCTAGATGAACGGCGTGCAGTACGTTCACCATTTTCAGTCACAGTTAAGCCTACTGGAGACACTTGAGAATTATTAACTTGTGTATCTAAAAGATTCTCTGAAACTGGAGCTACTTCTGACAAAGCTCGTCTGCTTCTAGATGATCTAGCAACTCTTGATTCACTATTGTTGACAACCGTTGGAGTTGAAACAGCTGGTTGAGATGCTACTGGAGCTACAATGTCTTGGTTCTTAATAGCCTTAATCTTCCATTGTTCATAATTAATATCACCAGAAACCAAATTCACAAGAGCATTTCGTTCATAACTGATATGTTGATCAATCGTTCCATATGCAGCTTTTCCATTTTTAGAGTAACGGAAGTTAATACGGCGACTTATTGTTTGAGTCAATTTCTCCATTCTCTCAACAGTGCCTGGCCAATTTGGTGTATTTGGTTGTCCCGGATTGACTGGGGTGTTTGGTTGTGGTTTAGGATCTTTCGGTGTTACACGTTCGACACGTTCTGAAAGGGTTACAGTGTAGACTTGGTCACGTGCTGTATCGTAGTCATAAACCTTCGCATCACCTGTTGTGAATTCATCACTAACAAGCTTGTAGCCTTGTTTCTTGAATTCATTGATTTGACTTGTAGTGCTGTAGGCAATGGCTTCACCTGACTTACCTGTCACTTCATCTGTTGTGAGAACACGGTTACCGTTAGTGCTTACATAACGGATAACAGCTTTTTGGGCATCCTTACGATAAGTGACTGTTTCAACACGGTCTTGGTCTTTAGCTTGAACTCCACTTACAGCTGGGATTTCTGATTTATCCGCTGTGTAACCTGCGATGGTTGGTGATACCACTTTATCAAACGTATCATCATTGGTTGTCCAGTCTTGGAAGAAAATTTGACCAGTCACTAGGTTAATACGACTCCAACGTTTGAAGTTCAGTGTTTCAACCACATCATCCTTAGCCTTGCTTCCATCTTCGTAAACATAATGGATGGTACGGCTAACACTTTCCTTGTTATCCAAGTTTTCAACGGTTCCTGGCCAACGTGGGCTATCTGGTTGTCCTGGATTGACTGGGGTGTTTGGTTGTGGAGTTGGGTTATCTGGGTTAACTGGTTCAACACGTTCTGAAAGGGTTACAGTGTAGACTTGGTCACGTGCTGTATCGTAGTCATAAACCTTAGCACCACCTGCTGTGAATTCATCGCTGACAAGATTGTAACCTTGTTTCTTGAATTCATTGATTTGACTTGTAGTGCTGTAGGCAATGGATTCACCTGACTTACCTGTCACTTCATCTGTTTTGAGAATATGATTGCCGTTAGTGCTTACATAACGGATAACAGCTTTTTGATTTTCTTTTTCAATGACTACATTAGAATCTTTACCAACAGCATCTAAATCATTATCGTCGTTTGGATCAATAGTTTTTGTTTCTGCATCATATCCACGAATAGATTGGTTGTCACTAATTTTCCAACCAACTGGTGCATTAGGAATTTCAGTTACATCTGCTCTTGTTGTATCATTAAAGTCGTTTTTATATTGTCGACGAATAGCTGCTTCTTTATTTTCTACTACTTCACCATTTGAATTGATGTAATGTCCATTTTTATCGACTAGATTGATATAACCTAAATCCTTATACCAAACGTTGATTTCTGTCTCAGGGGTAAAATCTGGATTAACTGTTAACTCATCCACACTCTTAGCATCTGCATAATGACCTGGATTGACTGGAGTCATAACTTTCTTGAAAGTATAGTCCAAATCTCCAATATCACGTTTCCGGCGACGTGAACGTGATTGTGCTGCATGGGCTTCAATAGCACTCTTTAATTGCAAGCGGGCTTCTTGGTCTAAGGGAATATTCCATCCGCCTTCTTTATTGGCCTTTGCATCTTCTACTCGGAGTCCTTTAACAGGTTTTAAGGCGCTTTTATCTTTTTCTACCTTAGAAGTTTGTTCAGTTACTTTTGATTCAGCATTTTTCGTTTCAACTGATTCAATTTTACTCACTACTTCAGCTTTATCAGCAACTTTAGTTGTCCCTCTAAGTTCCAAAGCGATAACTGCTGCTTGAAGATCAGACTCTGCTTGAGATAATTCTGACTCTGTCACATCTGCTTTATTTAATAATCCTTTAGCAGATTGGATACTATTTTGAAGGCGTTTTACACTATCTTCAGTATATAACTTAAGCTCCAATTTTTCTGCACGCGAAAGAGCCGTTAACAATTTTGACTTGTCAACAGCATCTTGATGACTTACTTCTTCTTTTTTATCTTTTGCTTCTTCAACTTTTTCTGCTGGCACTTTAGCTTCATCAGATTTAGCTGGAGTTACTTCTACTGGGTTAGCAACAGTTGGAGCTGCATAAGTTGTTTCTTTTTTAGGTGTAGAAACTTCTGCTGTTTTAGTAGCTTCATCTACCTTATCAACAGAGACACTATTAGTTGCCTCAGGATGTTGTTCCTCCGCTTGTACTGCTTGCGCATTGGCAGCAGTTCCCAAGACTAAGGCTGTCCCGAGCAAGACACTAGCCGCACCAAAGTGATACTTACGAATAGAGTATCGTTGTTGCATGCTATACCAGTCAAATGATTTCTTATGTGAATGTTTCATTGTGAACTCCTAGAAAGTATTTTATAATTTTAACTCTACAACTATTCAATATATAAATCAATATTTTCTGAAGAATTAATATATTCTGTTTTTGCACCTAAGAGCCACTTATCTTATTCTAAATTTTCTGATTACTAACGACAATTTTCTTACTCTAAGTTTTTTGTACTTTTTAGACAAAAACATGATATAATAAATTAAGGAGGAAATACCTATATGCGTAACCTTTTATCTACGAAAGATCAGCGACAATTACGTTTAATGGAAACCTTGATTCAACATCGCGATTGGTTGAAATTACATGAACTTGCCGATAAGTTAGGATGTACTGAGCGAATCTTAAAAAGTGATTTAAATGAATTGCGTGCTGCATTTCCAACTATCGACATCCAATCTTCTGTTAACGGAATTATGATAGATTTAGAAGTTAATACTAGCGTTGAAGATATTTATCAATATTTTCTTGCTCATTCTCAATCTTTTCAATTACTAGAGTATCTGTTTTTTAATGAGGGCCTACCTATTTATCGAACAATAGAAAATCTTCACTCTAGTAATGCCAACCTCTATCGATTGGGCAGAAATATTACAAAAACTCTGTCAACTCAATTCCAAATTGAACTATCATTTACTCCATCCGAAATACGTGGCAATGAAATCGATATTCGCTATTTTTTTGCCCAATATTTTTCTGAGCGCTATTATTTCCTAGACTGGCCTTTTCCTGACCTTCCTGAAGAGGATTTAACAGAGTTCACTGACTTCTTCTATAAGATCACGAATTATCCAATGCGATTTTCAATCTATAGCATGTACAAATTGATGATAGCCATCAGTATTTACAGCATTAAAAACGGTCATTTCATCGACTTACCAAATCATTTCTACGATGAATACTACCCTCTTTTGATGAGTATTCCAAACTTTGAGGAGATACTTGTCCATTTTTCTGAAAAACTGGGACTGGAAATCACCCCAGATATCATTGCCCAAATTTTTATATCCTTTATTCAAAACAATCTTTTCTTAGATCCTCAAGAGTTCTTTAATTCATTAGAAGAAAACAGTGAAGCAAGATACTCTTATCAATTACTGAGTCAAATATTAGAACGCCTAGCAAAACAATATAAGATTACTTTTACTAACCACGATGAGCTTATTTGGCATTTACACAACACTGCTTTCTTTGAAAGACAGGAAATCTTTTCTACCCCAATCTTATTTGAACAAAAAGCATTGACGATTAAAAAATTTGAAGTTTACTTCCCAGACTTTATGGGAAGTGCGCGTCAAGAACTGGCTCAATACCGTCAAGCAATTGGACAGCATGACCATCCTGAACAGTTGGAACACTTGATGTACACCATCTTAACCCATGCTGAAAACCTCTCTACTCAGTTGTTAGAAAATCGACCACCTATCAAGGTTTTGATTATCAGTAACTTTGACCACGCCCTATCACTTACTTTAAAGGATATGCTTACATACTATTGTAACAATCGATTCACCTTTGATACTTGGGATGAATTGGAAACAAGTCCTGAGATTTTAAATCAGACAGGTTATGATATCATCGTGTCTAATTTCTATATTCCAGGAATTACCAAGAAGTTTATTTGTCAAAATCATCTGTCAATAATGGATTTGGTTAATCATCTTAATACTTTATCAAATGAGATTCATATATCCAATACTTTATAAGATAGAAAAAAGTCAGCATAATTCTGCTGACTTTTTCTTTTATCTATTTTCTATACTTCCTTTACAAAAACCAATTCCTGTGGCTGTGACAGGTCTTCTCGGTAGTTAAATCCTGCAAAGCTTAAGCGACGAGCTTCTTCCACCGTCTGTACTTGATTTTCTATCAGGGCTGTCAGGAAAGCACCACGCGCTTTCTTGGAAATAGTTGAATGAATCTTCAACTGACCACCCTTGTCCTCCATGAATTTGAAGGTCACCATCTTTTCTCTGATTTCCTTAGAAAATACAGTCTCAAACTCGGATGACAAGAGGGAGAAAATCACTTCTTCCTGCTTCATAGCTTCATCATAGGCTGCCTTCC
>ERZ1699235.444-NODE-444-length-16547-cov-4.350792_pt1 | contig 16547 bp, 18 predicted proteins | sample MGYA00581546_ERZ1699235 | MGnify/ENA primary metagenome ERZ1699235 (study PRJEB42319, sample SAMD00040334) | human oral metagenome | material: saliva | host: Homo sapiens | study: EMG produced TPA metagenomics assembly of PRJDB4115 data set (Metgenomic analysis of... | reverse complement strand
TGGTCACGATGTCTTCGACGACGTCGGCGGCCTGCTCGAAGGTCACGTCCCAGTCGGGGCGTTCCTTGGAAGGCAGGGTGGCGAGCACGTAGTCGGCGGGGTCCATGCGCCCCGGCGGGCGGCCCACGCCGATGCGCAGGCGCGCGTAGTCGCGCGTGCCCAGGTGCTGGCTGAGGGACTTCAGGCCGTTGTGGCCGCCCTCGCCCCCGCCGACCTTGAGGCGCAGCGTGTGCGCGGGCAGGTCCATGTCGTCGTGGATGACGAGGATGCGCGAGGGCTCGATCTTGTGGAAGGTGGCGAGCACGCTGATCGGCCCACCGGAGGTGTTCATGTAGCTGTCGGAGCGCGCGAGAATCACGCGCGGTCCAGGAACGCCACCGGGGCCAATACCGAGGCGGACATCGGCGGTGTGCGTGCGCGAGCGGTGCGAGGTGAGGGTCGCGCCGCCGCGCGAGGCGAGCACGTCGAGGGTCAAGTACCCGACGTTGTGTCGGGTGGAGGCATACTGCGCGCCGGGGTTACCTAACCCGACGACGAGCCACGGTCCGTCAGTCGTCATACTCCGATTGTGCCACCCGCGCCGAGAGCATGTCCCACTGGGGGGCGTCCTCGACGACGGGGGCTGCCTCACGTCGAGACGTGGCCCACGCGTCGGCGAAGAGCTGTGCCCACTTGGTGTAGGCCGCCGAATTCGGGTGGAAGAAGTCCGCTGCATGGTAGGCGAACGTGTAGGTCGGCAGGGAGTATTCCTGGGTGAGGGAGCGCAGATCGACGACGTCCGCGTCGCTGTCGGAGACGGCCGCCGCGATGCGGTCGGACATGTCTTGCGCGCGACTTTCCTGAGGCATGATGCCAAAGGACGGGATCGTGGAGACGAGGGCGTTCGCGGGCAGGGCGGCGAGGACTCGACGCAGTCGCTCTTCAAACTGACCGGGGGCCATATCCTCGGTCATGACGTCGTTGCCGCCGATGGTGAGCGTCACCAGGTCGGGGCAGTAGGGGCCGTCCAGCAGACCCAGGCCGATCATCTGTGGGATCTGAGTGAGTTCCACGGACTCGATGGTGGCTCCCGACAGGGACAGGTTGAGCAGGAGGACCTCGCGGTCCATCTGCGCGGCGATCGCGGAGGCGAGGCGCGCAGGGTAGGACTCGGTGACGCGCGAGGCTCCCACGCCCTGCACGGAGGAGTCGCCGAGGGAGACGATCAGGTAGGGACGCTCGCCCTCGGGATGCTCGTCGAGCTGGCGCAGGCGTTCCAGGGTCGCCAGGTTGTGGTTTTCCCAGGCCTTGCGGTAGTCACCGCGCTGGGAGTCCAGTCGCAGGAGGCGTCCGATGGCCAGGCCGCCGCCGAAGAGGCTCGCGCCGCCGGCTGCCGCGCCCGCTACCTGCCATGCTCGTTTGCTGATCCCCATTGAAGTGTCCTTCCCTCATGTTTGCTGGTTCTCAGTGTAACGAGGCCGGGGCCGGTGCTTCAAATGCTGAAGCACCGGCCCCTCGGTTTGTCACAGATCGCTCAGTCCAGGCGTCCGGCGGGCGCACCCGGGAGGGATCGGATGAAGTGGGGAGGCTCCCAGCCTCGCTCCGCGTAGGCGGCCGCGACGGCTCGCGCCACCTCCTCCACGGCGTGCGCGTCGACAAGCGCGATTGCGCTGCCCCCGAAGCCACCGCCCGTCATACGCGCACCATGCGCTCCCGCGCCGCGAGCGGCCTCCACGGCCACATCCAGTTCTTCGCAGGACACTTCATAGTCGTCACGCAGCGAGTCGTGCGAATCATTCAGAAGAGCGCCCGCGACCGCCAGGCGCGTACCTTCCAGCGGCCCCTCGTCAAGAAGCTCAATAAAGGCACGCGTACGCGCGATCTCGGAGACGACGTGGCGTGTGCGGGCGGCCAGGCGCTCATTGCCCAGCGCAGCCGTGGCCTCGTCCAGGTCCTCCACGTCCACGAGCTGACCCACTCCCAGGATGCGCGCCGACTCCTCGCAGTCCGCACGGCGCGACCCGTACTGGCCGTCCGCCAGCGAATGCTTGGCACGCGTATCGATGACAAGAAGCTCGAGGCCGACCGCGCTCAGGTCGAAGGGAACCTGGCGCGTCGACATGTCGCGGCAGTCGAGGGCCAGCGCGTGCCCCTCGCTGCATCGCAGCGACGCCGTCTGGTCCAGGCCACCCGTGTTCGCACCCGCCACCTGGTTTTCCGCGGCGCGCGCCGCGTCCACGAGCACCTTGCGCCCCTCGTCGTTGGGGGCCTCGATCGTGCCCGCAAGACCCAGCGAGCACACCTCGTCAAGGGCAACCGCGGTCGCACACTCAAGCGCAGCACTAGACGACAGGCCACCGCCCAGGGGCACGCACGACCATAAGGCCGCGTCAAAACCGGGCAGGGGCCCGTATCCGGCCTGCTCGAGGGCCCACGCAACGCCAGCCAGATACGCGGTCCAGTGGTTAGCAACCTCGCCGGGCGTCCCCTTCGGGCCGATCACGTCGAGATCGAGGACGTCGATCGCCTCGCGCGTCTGCGGCGAAATCAGGCGTATCGTCCGATCCTCACGAGGCGACAGCGCCACGTAGGCGCGGTGCGGCAGTGCAATCGGAACGCACGGACCGCCGTTGTAGTCCACGTGCTCGCCAATGATGTTGACACGCCCGGGCGCGCTCCACACGCCACGAGGCTCGTAGCCAAACGCGTCACGGAACAGGTCTGCGGCCTGCGCGGCCCCTTCATCGGGAGTAGCGGCGTCGGCCCACACAAGATCAGTCACAAGATCCTCCTTGGTCTCACTTCCCCAAGGCTACGTGAACGCCCTCACACCCTTCAAGCGCTACGGCCTCATCGAACCCACCCCGACACCCGGTACAGTGGAGCCACCACAACCGCGACACAGGCAGGCCCCATGTTCCTCCCCCAACGACTCCCCGGCCAGGACTGGCTCGGCGTCGTCGTCGCGATCCCCGAACCGTGGGTCACACAGCTCACCGACCTGCGCCTACGCCTGGGGGACCTGGCCGGATCACGCATCCCCGCGCACATCACGCTGATGCCACCCACGCCCGTCGCACGAGAAGCGCGCGCCGAGGTCATCGACCACCTGCGCTCGATCGCCTCGCGCCACGCCCCCTTCCGGGTCACATTGTCCGGCACTGATTCCTTCCGCCCCGTCTCCAACGTTGCCTTCATGACGCTGGCCGAGGGCGCCTCCGCCTGCACGGATCTCGCCGAGGAAATCCGCTCCGGCCCCCTCGACCACGACACGCGATTCCCGTACCACCCGCACGTGACGCTGGCACAGGACGTGGACGACATCGCCCTAGATCTTGCACTCGACATCGGCGCGACCGTCGAGGCCTCGTGGATCGTTCCCGGCTTCCGTCTGGACCGCATTGACCCCTCGGGCATCTACTCCTCGATGGCCCTGTTCGACTTCGACGCCTCCGGGCACTGATTCCCTACCAGACCATCGCCTGCTCTTGTCACCGCCCGCTTTCCGCGCGGCAGGATCCCTGTCCGCCCGCTCATCACGCGCTCATCGACCACTTATCGCCCGCTCATCACGCGCTGGTGTTCCGGGCGCCGAATGGCCCGGCCGTGGGGCCGGGCTGCTTGGTGTGCCCGTGGGCGGCGGCCCGCCCGCGAGCCGTCCGCGCCGCGAGCTTCGCTCGGCGCGTCGTCTCGAAGCCCGGCCAGGCCCCGCCACCGCCCACGGGCACCGCAGCCAGGCCCTCCGGTCCCTCCGGCGCCCTCCACACCAGTGGGGCTGGGTCGCTGTGAATAGCCCTGCCAGGCCTCGTTGCCGCCCACCAGCACTGCGGCCAGGCCCGCCGGTCCCTCCGGTCCCGCCGGCGCCCTCTACACCGGCGGCGCTTGCGCTGCGGGGTGTGGCTTGGCGCGTCGGCTCGAAGCCCGGCCAGGCCCTGCCTTCACTCCTCGCGCCTCGTGTCAAGCCCTCGCGTCCATCAATGCTGAGCCCGCGCCCAATTTCGCACGTAATTCCCCTGCGACTCTTTCAAATTCTGAATTCAGATCGTTGGAATTGCAACGTTTTCGGACTTTGTTGAAACTTCGCCCAATCGAATTACGTGCGACTTTTCTGGGGGTTTTGCCCCACTGCCCTCGCAATTTCGCATGCAATTCCTTCGCGAGTGTTTCATGGTTTGAAGTCTGATTGTTGAAATTCTGCGGATTCTAACGTTCTGTGGGAGTGTGCTGTGGGGGAATTGCATGCGGAATTGAGGGAGTTCCCTTTTCTATGGTCGAGCTTGTTGCTCAGGGGTGCACTGCTTCGGTGCTTGTGCGATGCTGTGCTAACTGGCGCATCTGTTCTGTATCTAGTGCATTGCTTCATCGTGTTGTGACCGGGGCACCATCGCCGATGTCCTTGCGGTCTGGCCTGGAAGTGGCGACACTATCGAAAATGATGACGGTCTTGTTTGGGTCTCTTTTGCTGGCAGAGGCGTTGGTTGAAAGAAATGTCGCCCCGGTGTGGGTGTGTGGTGCGTGTTGTGAAAGAAAGTTCGCCCCTGCATGGTGAAAATGGGTGAATTCTGGTTGTTTTTGGCGTGCTGGGGCGGTAAATGTTTCATTGTGTGGTGCTGTGTGTGGAGCGTGGGCGAATAATATTTCATCGCGTGGTTGCGTGTGTTGTGTTGGGGTGTTGTTTCTGTCGTGCCTGTGGTGGCGCTGGGGGTGTGCGGTAAAAAGTTCGCCCTGTGTGGCTTGTTGGTGATGAAAACGGGATAAAACTCTCCCTGCATGGATAAAATGCGCCAAATTGGGAGATTTTGGGCGTGCAGGGTGAGTTTTGTACCGGAAGTGGCACCGTGCAGCTCGAGCTGGGCGAGTTTTGTACCGGGTGGGCCGTCGAACCGGGCGTGCAGGGCGAGTTTTGTACCGGTTGCCCACCGCATTCAGAAGACCGCGGGCCCGAAGTGGGCATAACAAAACCGCCCGGCGCGCGGCCGGGCGGGCTGGAGCGGGCGACGGGAATCGAACCCGCCTCTGAAGCTTGGGAAGCTTCCATTCTACCGATGAACTACGCCCGCAACTCATCGTCCCGAAGGAATCGACCCGTCGATCATATCGTCACGCCGGATGGCCGCGCAACCGGCGTTGGTTGGGCATGGTGTGGGAGTGCTGGGCGGAGGGGGTGGTGGTGAGTGATGGGGGAGATGTGCAGACTGTGTGGATGGCCGCGCAACCGGCGTTGGCTGGGCGCGGTGTGGGAGTGCTGTGTGGAGGGGGTGGTGGCGAATCGTGGTCGAGGTCTGGGGAGAGCATGGGTGGCGGGGCAGCCAGGGATCCTGGTGCTGCACCATCGACACGCGGACACGCCCGATACACTGAGGTCGCCCAACTGATTGGAGTTCCCATGCCTCGTCCCGTGGTGGCGGCCGCGATCGTTGATTCGCTGAGCGAGCCCACGATGCTGCTCGCATGTTCGCGCGCCTACCCGCAGGAGCTGCGCGGCCAGTTCGAGCTGCCCGGCGGCAAGGTCGAGGACAATGAAGATCCAGTCGAAGCCCTCACGCGCGAGATTGCCGAGGAGCTCGGCGCGCGCCTGGCGATCGGCGAGCGCGTGTGCCCCGAGGATAGGTAGTGGTGGCCGATCCTGGGTGGGCGCGTCATGGGCGTGTGGCTCGCCGAGTTGGCGGCCGGTTCGCCCGCTCCGCGCGCGGGTGCGTCGCACCTCGAGGCCAGGTGGGTGCCCCTCGCGGACCTTGCCGCGCTTCCGTGGATCGTCGCCGACCTGCCGATTGTCGAGGCCGTGGTCGCCCGCTGCGCTCGCTGACAGCCCGGCGCTGCGCTCGCTGACACCCCGGCGCTGTGCTCGGGAGCGTAGGCGCTGGCAACGGGTGCCCGTGAGCGTCGCGACCGATGTCGTTGCGTGAACATGCAGTTCATCCCGCACACTCGTCCCATTTGACGACACATAGGGGCGAGGTGTCAGAATAAGCGCATGCCGAAGATTATTGGGGAGTCCCTCGCCTCTCACCGCGAACTGACCCGCACGCGCCTGTTTGAGGCCCTGGGGTCGCTGATGGGGGAGCAGTCCTTCGAGTCGATCACCATGAGTCAGATCGCCGAACGTGCGGGCGTGGGGCGCACGGCGGTTTACAACCACTTCGCGGACAAAGAGGTGCTTCTGCTCGCCTACATGCGCGAGGTGACCAGCGAGTTTGCGCGTGTCCTGACGCAGCGCCTCGAAGCCGAGCCGGATCCCCTGATGCGCCTGCGCATCTACATTCGCTCGCACCTGCAGATGATCGGCCGCTATCACGTGAAGGCTGGAATGGGTCTGCGTCGCCAGATGTCCGGGCAGGGTGCCTCGCACCTCCACGATCATGCGGGTCTCGTGGGTGAGGTCCTCATCGGCATCCTCGACGAGGCCATGGAATGCGGGCTGATCGCCGAGCAGAATACCCTCGGTGCGGTTCATCTGATCCACGCGACCCTGCAGGGCCAGCGCCTCCCCAAGGATCCGGAGCATCGGGAGTTGGCACTCGCTCTGGTGGAGACCTTTATTCTGAGAGGACTGGGCGCATCGGAGGAGAATGTGCGTCACGTCACCGCCTCTGCTCTCCCTTCGGGGGAATAGAGGGCGCACCAAGCCCGTTGAGTAAGACAGTTCATGCGAGGCCCCACGGGCCCGCCCCAACGACCGTCGGATAAGCCGGCGACAATAGGAGAATCATGGCTACCGTTACCCTTACGCAGGAGAACTTCGAGCAGACCGTGTCCGCCGGCGGCATTGTCCTGGTGGATTTCTGGGCGACCTGGTGCGGCCCGTGCCGCCAGTTCGGCCCCATCTTCGAAGAGGCCTCCGAGAAGTACCCGGACATCGTGTTCGGCAAGATCGACACTGACGATCAGCAGCAGCTGGCGATGGCCGCGCAGATCACCTCGATCCCGACCCTCATGGCCTTCCGTGACGGCATCGCAGTGTTCCGTCAGTCCGGCGCCCTGCCGCTGTCCGCCCTGGAGGATCTGATCTCCCAGATCCAGAACCTGGACATGGACGACGTGCGCAAGAAGATTGCCGAGTCCGAGCAGAAGTGACGACGCGCAACTAACTGACAGGGGCCCCGAGGCATCGCGCCTCGGGGCCCCTTTCGTCTACTAGCGTCCGGTACGTATGCCTGCGCCGCTTACGCGCTGAGCGCTCGCGGGAGGCGTCGGGTGATGAGCTCACGGTCGGCGTGGTCGCCCACCATGAAGGAGTATTCGCCGACGGTCTCAAAGCCGTGGCGTGCGTAGAAGCGCTGTGCCCCGTAGTTTTCGCTCCACACGCCGATCCACAAGGTGCGCGGTCCGTCGCGCTCGAGCCACTCGAGCGCCGTCTTGAGGAGGAGCGTGCCGCGGCCACCGCCCTGATGTCCCTGCAGGATGTAGAGGCGCTGGATTTCCCCATCGTCAGGCGACACATCCGGGTGGGGCAGGTGCGCGGGGCAGGCGGTGACGTAGCCGATCAGGGTGTGAGGGTCAGACGAGGCCGGGGCCTCGTCACCGGTTTTCGGTGCGCCCGGGTGGGCGGCGGGGGAGGAGGGCCCAGGCGCTGCCACGGCCTCGTTGGGTGAGTCTTCGACAAGCAGCCACGTCGCCCGGTCCGGATCTGCGAGCTCGGCGCGCAGGACATCGGGCGTGTAAGCCTCGTCGAGGAAGACCGCCAGGTCTGTGGGGTCGTAGAGGTGGCCGAAAGTCTGCGTGAAGCAGGTGCGCGAGAGGGAGGAGAGCGCCTCTGCGTCTGCGGGGGTGGCGCGGCGGATCATGGCTGCCTTTCGTCGGTTCAGAAACCATCGTAGGGGCGAGGGCGTGCGAGGCACACCCGGCGGGACAGTCCCTGAGAAAACCCTGAAAGGTCGGGGATGGCGTTGCTGCATGAATGAGGCGCACCTTACAATTGGGCAACGCCGTTCATCGAAGGAGACGCACGTGGCACACAAGACCCGCACCGCCCAGGTGCTCGACATCGTCAAGGTTCTTGCCTGGGTAGTTATCGCCGTGGCCTTGGTGAAGTTTGCGTTCTTCCCCGCCGCTCAGGAGGATCAGAGCAGCGACGGCATGGACCCGGGCGGTAACTTCGGGCAGATGACGATCGAGGTGGGCCGCGCCGACATCACGAACACCGTGAGTGTGACGGGGACGATCCAAGCCGACGAGCCGGTCGTGGCCCGCGCGACCCTGGACGGCAACGTCGTGCGCACCTTCGTCAACGACGGCGACAAGATTGCCAAGGGCGACGCCATCGTCCAGATCCGCAAAGAGTTCCCCGGTGAGACCCGCCAGGTCACCGATGAGGAAGGCAACGTGAGCGTCGAGACCTCCGAGCCGACCTACAAGTACGAGACCGTCATCTCGCCCGGCGATGGCACGGTGTCGACGAGCGTACTCGTCGGCCAGCAGTTCGCGATCGGCGACACGGTCGCGACCGTCGCGCCCGCGACCTTCTCCGCGGTCGCTTCCCTGAGCGCGGACCAGATGTACCGCCTCCAGGACGCTCCTTCGACGGCGACCGTCACCATTAAGAACGGTCCCGCGCCCTTCGAGTGCTCGGGGGTGAAGCTGGTGAGCCCGACCGGCAAGACGCAGGACCCGAAATCGAACACCGGGTCCGATAACGGGGCCTCGTCCTCGACGGACCTGAAGGCGCGCTGCGCGATCCCCTCCGACCAGACGGTGTTCGCCGGCCTGCAGGTCACCCTCGAAATGACGGCGGGCTCGGCGACGGGCGTCCTCGCGGTGCCCATCTCCGCGGTCGAGGGTCGCTACCAGTCGGGCACCGTCTACCTGCCGACCTCCGACCCCTCCAAGCCTGAAAAGCGTGCGGTGACCCTGGGCATCACGGACGGAAAAATGGTCGAGGTCAAGGAGGGCCTAACGGAGGGCGAGGAGATCCTCGAGTTCACCCCGACCTCGAACAAGGACAACCAGGATGGCCAGACCGGCCCCTACGGCGGCATGGACTCCGGCATGGCCGGGGGCCCGGGCGGCGCGGCGGGCACGCAATGAGTCTCGTGTGCCTGCGGGATGTGACCCGCACGGTGACCCTGCCTGACGGGGACGACTTGCACATTCTGCGCGGCGTCAACCTGGACGTCGCGCAGGGCGAGCACGTTTCCATCGTGGGCCGCTCGGGCACCGGCAAGTCCACGATGCTCAACATTATCGGCCTGCTGGATACCCCCACGTCGGGCACGTACGAGCTGGACGGTGTGGATACGACGCGCCTGGGCGAGGGGCGCCGCGCGCGCATGCGCGGGGAAGATTTCGGCTTTGTGTTCCAGCAATTCAACATCTTCTCGGCGCGCACGGCTGCCGAAAACGTCGAGGTTCCCCTCCTGTACGCCCCCGGCCCGCAGCTGCTGCGCAGGCGCTCGATCGCCGTCGACATGCTCGAGCGCGTGGGCCTGGGCGAGCGCGCGGACTCCTACCCGGGCGAGATGAGCGGCGGCGAGCAGCAGCGCATCGCGATCGCGCGCGCCCTCGTGCGCCGCCCGCGCGTCATCCTCGCCGACGAGCCGACGGGCGCCCTCGACCCGGATACGGGCCGCGTCGTCATGGCCCTCCTCGAGGAGGTCGCCCGCGAGTCCAACGCCGCCCTCATCGTCATCACGCACGACATGGCCGTGGCAGCGCGGGCGCAGCGCGCCTACGAGCTCTACGACGGCACGCTGCACGAGGTCGAGGATCCTTCCGCTCTCGCGCACCGCGCGGAGGCCGGGCACGGTAGCGACGAGGCCGGGGCCGAGCAGGTGGGCGCAGAATCCGCCGTGGCTGAACCTCCACTCCCGCCCGCCGAGGGAGACCCGGAAGCCGAGCAGGCCTCGGCCCCCGCGATGTCGGAGGAGGGTGAGCAGTGAACGCCGTTAGTCAGATCCTGGGTGCGCTCATCGAGGCCTGGGGCGAGGTCAAGGTCCAGAAGGCGCGAGTCGTCCTCTCCCTCGTGGGCGTGGTCGCGGCTGTGGCCGCCATGACGATCGTCATCGCGCTCGGCGACCTGCTCCTGCAGTCCTCGCGCGAATTGGCGGAGCTCTACGAGGGGCGCTCCGTCACCCTGCGCCTGACCCCCGAAAGCTCCTCGAACGCCTCGCAAGGACCGGCGGCCGGCGGCCCCGATCAGGATGCGTCCGATCCCGCCTCGGCCACCGGCGCGCAGACGGCGAAGCGACCCGACGAAAAGGACACCATCGGCGAGGCCATGGGCACCCTGGCCGAACGCACGGACATCCGCTACTGGTCGCGCTTTTCCAGCGGGGGCGGCGACATCGTCGAAACTCGACAGGCGCGCTCCAGTGGACAATTCCGCGGCTATCCCCTGACGAAGATTGGCGACATGGTTGACGGCGTCGCGTTCCAGGGCGTGGACCCCTCCTATGCGGTCATCTACCGCACTCGTATGCTCGCGGGACGCTGGGTCGAGAGCAGCGATGCCGACCAGCGCCTGATTCCTGTCGTCATTTCGCAGACTCTCTGGGATCAGCTGGGGCGCGCCCCCATCGACCAGGTTCCGATCGTCCTGCATACGAGCGACGGTGTCGCGATGCGCGTCGTCGGCGTCACCAAGTCGAAGAGCTCCTTCGACATGCCCACCGTGTTCGCGCATTACGACGCGGCGCGCGTCTCCTTCCCGCAGATGACCTCCCCGGCCATGATCGCCTGGGTGGGCACCGAGAACGCCGACCAGGCCCGCGAGACCCTGCCGCGCGCCCTGGCCTCGATCCTCGGCGAGGGCTGGAAGGTCTCCGTCTCCGGCGGCGAACACGAGGACATCGGGGAGGAACAGCTGGGTACCATCTCCAACGTCATCATGATCATCGGCGGCATTATCGTGTTCCTGGGCGCCCTGGGCCTGCTGAATGTCGCGATCGTGACCGTGCGCCAGCGCGTGCGCGAGATCGGTATCCGTCGGGCAGCCGGCGCCTCCGCGGCACGCGTCTTCTTCGCCGTCTTCATGGAGTCCGTCGTCGCGACCTTCGTCGCCGGCGTCATCGGCGTGGGCATCGCGGTCGTCGTCGTGCGCTTCCTGCCCCTCGAGGCCCTGGGCGTCACGCTCAGCGACACCCCGGCATTCCCCGCCGGGGCCGCCATCGCGGGCGTCGCCATCTCCACGAGCATCGGCGCCCTGTGCGGCATCATCCCGGCGCTCGCGGCCGTGCGCATCAAGCCGATCGACGCGATCCGCTACTGATTCATTGACGAGGCCGTGGGTGCCTCCCGGGACCGCGGCCCTTGGGTGAGGGATCCCCGGCCTCGTCCCTGCCTATGGGTCATCGGGGGAGGGTGACCCGATTCGTGTCCTGGTCGTAGACGATCATGCCTTCTTTGATGAGGGCGCGGTAGACGCGGGTGGGCTGGTAGCGATCCCCGCCGTCGATGCGGGCGACGTCGAGCACGCGGCGCTTGGTGAGGCCTTCCTTGCCCTCGAAGTGTGCGGTGCGCAGGGCTTTCATGATGCGGCCTCGCGCCTGGCGGTCGGTGCCCGCGTAGGGCTGGGGCGTGGGTCGCTTCTCGTCCTTGGGGTAGCCGGCGGCGGCCCACGCGCAGTTGTCGCGGATCGTGCACTGATCGCACGACGGGCTCAGCTGGGTGCATACCAGGGCGCCGAATTCCATGAGAGACAAACTCACCTCGGCTGCGTCGTGCCCATTTTCTGGGAGAAGTTGCTCGGCGCGGTTATTTTCTGCTTTCGAGGGGGTTGAATGGGGTGGAAACTCCCGACCGTCCAGAAATCTGACCAGCACGCGACGCACGTTTGTGTCGAGGACCGGCACCCGGATTCCGTGCCGAAATGCGAGGAGTGCGCTGGCGGTGTAGGTGCCGACGCCCGGCAGGAGGGTGAGTTCCTTCATGGTGAGAGGAACCTTGCCGTCGTGCTTCTCGACGATCGTCGCGGCGCAGGCTTTGAGGCGCAGGGCGCGCGACGGGTATCCGAGGTTTGCCCAGGCAACAATGATGTCTGCCGATGATGCAGCCGCGAGGTCAGCGGGAGTGGGCCAGCGTTCCATCCATTCGAGCCAGATCGGTTGGACGCGTGCGATGGGTGTCTGCTGGCTCATGATCTCAAAGACGAGGGTTCCCCAGTCAGAGACATCGGCTGTGCGCATTGGTAGGTCGCGTTTGTGCGTCGTGAACCACTGAGGCAGGTCGCAGTGGAGTGCTTGTGTGGCCTCCGCCGTTGGATTTATGAACACCTAGTCAGTCTATGGAACAAAGCTTTATCGTGACGAACGAAAGGAATTAAGCTGTGAGCTGCTGCATAATATCGGGGGAAGGTTGTACAAAATCGGAAGGGTCCGCTAGTCTGACCATGTTTTTGAAAAACACCCCCGTGGGGTTCCATCAACACATAGGAGACAACATGTCCGCTCCTCAGCAGCCCGGCTACAACGCCCCCGCGCAGGGCAAGTCCCGCATGGTCGCCGGCCTCCTCAACCTGTTCCTCGGTGGCTTCGGCATCGGTGACTTCTACCTCGGCTACACCCAGTACGGCATCTACAAGATCGTCATCTCCCTCGCCTTCGCGGTGCTGGGCTTCCTGGACCTCGGCTTCCTCTCGACCATCATCAGCCTGCTCAACTTCGTGTGGTGGGCCGCTCTGATCGCCATGGCCGTCATGACCTTCATGGGCAAGTGGATCTACGAGAAGGACGCCAACGGCGTTCCCACCGTCTGAGTTGTGCCTGTGTGCGCATTAAGCGCGCGCTAACAACGTCACGCGCGGGGCTCGGCTTCATGCCGAGCCCCGCGTTTTTGTTCCGATGGTGTGGCGGGTATCCGGGGGCAATCAGGGGAGATTCGGGGTGGACGCAGCTTCCGCGCCTGAGCCTGTGCACGCTAGGCTGTGTCAGTACGGCCGTTCGCGGCCCCCACGACAATCGAAAGGCTCACCCATGACGACGCCCGACCCGCAGGCCACCCCCTTCAACCCTGAGGATCCTGCGAAGGTTACCGTCCCCGAGGCTCCCTCGGCCGATTTCTCGATTCCCGACGCTCCCGCCGTCGAGGCTGCCGCAGAGATCCCCGCGCCCGAGGTTCCCACCTTTGAACCCGCCGCCGAGGTGCCCGTGCCCGAGGTTCCCACCTTTGAACCCGCCGCCGAGGTGCCCGTGCCCGAGGTTCCCACCTTTGAACCCGCCGCCGAGATTCCCGCGCCCGCGGCGCCGAGCTTCCCCCAGGCCTCGGCCCCCTCTTTCGATGAGGCCACGGCGACCCCCGGCTCGACCACGTACGGCACGGCCTACGATGCGGCTTCCGCCCAGCCCGGCCCCGACGCTGCCGCGAACCAGGCGCCCTACGGTGCGCAGCCCGGCTTCGCGCAGCCCGGCTTTGAGCAGGCCGCCTACGCGGCGGGCCAGCAGGCATACGGTCAGCCCGGTTACTCTCAGCCCGCGTACGGCCAGCCCGTCGTCGCCGGCCCGCCCAAGCAGTGGATGGTTGCCCTGCTTCTGGGCTTGTTCTTCGGCGGCTTCGGTGTCCACAACTTCTACCTGGGCTACACCAACCGAGCCATCATTCAGCTGATTCTGACGATCATCGTCATCGGTGCGCCCGTCACCGCCGTGTGGGTCCTCATCGAGCTCATCATGATCCTCATGCGTTCCGGCTCGTACGGCTACGACGCGCAGGGACAGCCCCTGCAGTGACCCGCTGAGGCTGTTGTCGCGGCGCTGAGTATGCGACAATCGAGTCATGCTGCTCAGTGACCGCGACATCAAAGCCTCCCTGGACTCCGGGCGTATCCAGCTCGACCCGCTGGACCGCGACTTGGTTCAGCCGGCCAGCATTGACGTGCGCCTGGATCGCCTGTTCCGTCTTTTCGATAACCACCGCTACCCGGTGATCGACCCTGCGGCGGACCAATCGGACCTCACCCACCTGGTGGATGTGGGCCCCGACCAGCCTTTCGTGCTGCACCCCGGCGAGTTCGTCCTGGGCGCCACATACGAGCTCGTGACCCTGGGCGACGACATCGCTGCGCGCCTGGAAGGCAAGTCGTCGCTGGGACGCCTCGGCCTGCTCACCCACTCGACCGCCGGCTTCATCGACCCGGGTTTCTCTGGCCACGTGACCCTCGAGCTGTCGAACACGGCGACGATGCCGATCCTGCTCTACCCCGGCATGAAGATCGGGCAGCTGTGCTTCTTCGACCTTTCCTCCCCGGCTGAGCACCCCTACGGCTCTCAGGGGCTGGGCTCTCACTATCAGGGTCAGCGCGGCCCGACGCCCTCGCGCACCCACGAGCGCTTCACGTGCACGCGCATCGAACGGTGACACTCTATGTCGGCCATTCCTCCCCCGCCGCCGTCCCGGCTTGAACGCATGCGCGCCGAGCGCGCTGAGCGTGCGGCCCGCGAGCTGAGCTATCCGCCCGCGCCCGAGCCCGCTGACCTGCAGGCTCCGCCCCCGCCGGAACCCTCCGATCTGCAGGCTCCCCCCGCGCCGGAACCGCCCGCGTCGACGCCCGTGATGGGGGTCCCGCAGGCGAGCAGTGTCCCGCAGGCCAGCGGTCACAGCGAGGCTGTGGTCGGTATTCCGCCGGTCGCGCCCTCCCCGACGCGCACGGGCGTCATCCAGGGCGTCGCTCTGCCGGGCATGACCCCGCGCGAGCAGGTCACCAATAGGGACGAGGCTCCCCAGGCCTCGCCGGTGAGGCGTTCCCTCAAGGAACGCATGGCCGCCGCCCCCCATTCTTTCGCCGATCCGACGCCGATGAGCGCGACGGACAATCCGCTCACCCAGACAAACGTCGGCCTGACGACGATCACCGTGACCGACGCGGCCTTCCAGATCGACGCCGACGGCGAGGTGACGAGCGCCGAGGCCGCCATCCCGATTGCCGCCGCCATCGAGCTTGACGAACCCGCGGGCGTCATCGACCTCGAGGACGCGCGCAGCCATCACCTCTTCCTCGTTTCGGACGCGGTCGATCCCGCCGAACTCGAGGCCCTCGCGATCTCCATGTGGGACGAGGCCGGATGGATCGCCCCGGGACGCCTGCGCCTCTCCTCGGACGCGGAGCTGGAGGGCCCGTGGACGCTGGACCAGCCGACGCGCGCGGCGCTGGGCACCCCGGCCTCGCTGTCCAACGCGTGGGTCCTGCGCTGCCCGCAGGCCCATGCCCGCCAGCAGAGCAATGGCGTGATGGGCGAGTGGGACAAGGCGTTCCCCGACGGTGTGCCCACGGGCCTGGAGTATCGCGTGCTCGAGGCGCTGCGCCGCATGGCCCGACGCCTCGCCGGTGGACTGCGCATCGCCGGCAGCGGCTACGTGATGGTCCCCGACGCCGACTCGGCCGTGAACCTGACGGTGTATTCGCCGCGCTGGATCAACCCCGAGGACCTGCTCTCCGCGATGCGCGAGCGCGCCGGATTCGAGCAGATGAAGGACGCGCGCGACATTACGCCCGAGGCCCCCAAGCCCGCCCCGCTCAGCCCCGCGCAGGTCGAGCAGATCGAAAAGCTGAAGGCCGAACTGGGCCCGGTGCGCAAGGATATCGCGTCCAAGATCGCCAAGGCCCGCGAGGAGCTCGAGGCCCAGCGCGACAAGCCGCAGGTCGTCGACGGTTACGCCCTCATGAGCCCGATCGGCCACCGCTCGGACATGATGATCGAGGTCCACGCCGTGCCCACGCCGCCGCGCGTCCTGCGCTGGGAGCCGTGGACGGCCGGAGCCATCATCGAATACCAGGTTCGCTGGCTGCCCACCTCCGCGCCGACGCCCGGTGCGGGCGCGATGAGCCGCACCGCGCGCCTCGAACGCCTGCGCTCCACCCAGGACGTGGAGAAGGCCGCCGGAATGATCGCGACCCTCGTGGGCGGCAACGTCATCGACGAGGATGGCTTCCTCGTCGGTCTTGAGGAGATTTCACCGGAGGGTGAGGAATAGGTCGCATTCGTGGAAGGCGCGTTGCATGCCCGCTAGGGTATGTGTGTTTGCAAACCACTATGAACGAAAGGGCACACCATGAAGCTCTCTGCACGCAACCAGCTCCCCGGCACCGTCGTTGAGGTCTCTCAGGGCGCCGTCAACGGCATCGTCAAGATCGAGGTCGCTCCCGGCCTGGTCATCTCCTCGTCGATTACGAACGCCGCCATCGAGGAGCTCGGCCTGACCGTCGGCTCCAAGGCCGTCGCCGTCATCAAGGCCTCCAACGTCATCGTCGGCGTCGAGGACTGATTTTCTTTCGTTAAAGGGTGGCCCCGCAGGTTTTCCTGCGGGGCCACCCTTTTGTTTGTGGGGCTTGCGTGCGGCGCACGCCGTGGGGTGCGCGCCGTGTGCGTGCGTTACTGCCCGCGCTTGACGGATTCGAGCAGCATGACGGCAACGTCGCGCACCTCGGGGAGCTTTCCACCCGACGAGGCCGTGGTCTCCTTGGCGCTCTGATCGGCGGCGTCGGCCGAGATGAAGCCGGCGGACGTGCCCCAGGCCGAGACGAGCATCTGGGCGCAGAGTGGGCCGGGCGACGCTACGCCGACCGCGCCCGTGGACGCGGCCTCGTCGATGCGGGCATCCGCGATACGAGTTCCGCGCGTCTCCTCGTACCAAACCTTCGA
>ERZ1699235.432-NODE-432-length-16792-cov-3.414821_pt1 | contig 16792 bp, 9 predicted proteins | sample MGYA00581546_ERZ1699235 | MGnify/ENA primary metagenome ERZ1699235 (study PRJEB42319, sample SAMD00040334) | human oral metagenome | material: saliva | host: Homo sapiens | study: EMG produced TPA metagenomics assembly of PRJDB4115 data set (Metgenomic analysis of... | reverse complement strand
GTTAATAAGTTATATGTTAACAAAGCGAAATAAAAAGAGGATGTATCAATTTTGACACACCCTCTTCTCTATTATACAAAGCTTAATTACTTCTCAAAGCTATGGAAGAAACAAGGGTTACCCTTTACCTGAAGGATAGGACCTGCAACTTCTTTCGTATCTGGATTGTAAGTGTAGAAACCTGTAGCCTTCTTATTAGCACTACCGAAGACTATCAAATTCTTATGCTTAGCAACAGCAATACCTTGAGGATTAGAAATCTCCATACCGTTGATAAGTGTCATCGTCTTTTGCTTCAAATCAACAACGATTGGAACAGATGTAAAGCTGAGGTATGGATTTGTCAGACCATCAGGAGCAAGTGCGAATGAGTTTCCATAAATATATAGTAAACCCTTACCCGCATAACACATAGCTACGATATAGTCTATATGCTTGGTTGAAAGACCAGCAACCTCTGTCTTATCAAGACGAATCAGGAAGTCTGGATCAATCTCTGTAGAACCATTCTTTATACGAGCGATACCACCATTCAGTCCAGGAACAAAACCGAATGAACCAACACAGTTAAAGTAAATATCCTTATTCTCATCCATAAAGATTGAACCAGCATCAATAGGACGAGTAGCAAAACACATTCCCAAAGACTCATTAACAATGTGTTTCTCTACTTTGTCTGTCTTCACATCAATCATAGCAAACTCTATGTTATTACGTGTTGGCATATACTGAGCATTCATTTGGTTCAGTCCAACAAAGAGTTTACCATCACGAATAATCATTGCAGCAGGTGCAACCCTCGTATCTGACTGTTTCAGATTATTAAGGTCAATATCTGCAATCTTTGTCATAGTTGTTGGGTTGAATACCATCACAACACCAATACCTTGTAAACTGACGTATGCTTTCTCACTACTTGCCTCTACGATGTTACATGCTGCAGCACCTGCAGGAATAGACAAGGCACCTTCTTTCTTCCATGTACCATCGTTCATAATTCTATAGCGATTTATCTCCGCCTTCGTGTTACCCATATAATCAGGGAATGTGTAGACATTGCCCGACTCTGTTACAATTGGCGTAGCACCAAAACCGCAAGGAATACCGTTCTTATTGTCGTATGTTCCTGGTAAGAAACTTGGCAATGCTTGCAAATATACATTACCACTATTACCCTCTGGATTGGTAATTCCCGTTGCGAAGACAACTCCATGAAAGTCCTTATTACCAGGATTAGGTTTAGGACCCAGTGTTGGGTCGTCACCATTGTTTCCACAAGCGGTAAACATAGCCATCACAACAATGGCTGAAAGAAATGATTTAAACTTTTTCATTGTTCTCTTTATTTAATATTAATATTATCTCTTTAGACACACAATATGCCCTTTCTTTATGAATCATACTTTATTCTTTCATATTGCAAAATAAAGTCTTATTGCCTCTTACTTCAGAAGATATCTAACTTTTACTCCTATATATCTTCCTGGCAGAGGACGATTAAACTCTGATACAACATGGCGATCCATAAGATTCTTTACCTTAAACGTTAGAACCCATTGGTCATTCTTGAAACTATGTTCTATTGCTGCATCCATCGTCAAAGCAGAAGGAATCTTCTTATCTTGATACCGACTTACTTCAAAATCATAGTAATATGTATGAACGTATGAAGCATCAAAGAGGAAACGTGTGTTCTGTTCCTTTCCTCCAAAGAGGTTTTCTTTATGGAACTCTGCACCAAAGTTTGCTAATAGATAAGGTACGTTTGGGATACGTTTCATATAGGTGGGATTCTCGACAGTAGTACCGGGAGTTAGCTTTCTGACGTCACGAAGGTCTTGATAAGTACCATTCGCATAAAGATAAAGTACTGGACAGACATCTCCCTTAACATCAAGTTCAACACCTCTCGTACGTACACTACCAAAGTTACGATAGCGAGCCATCGTAGGAATCATATCAGGCGTGAACCTTATCATGTCTTTCAACTGATTATAAAAACCATTCAACTCTATCTCAACAAGTCCACCATCTTGTTTTAAGTGACGATAAAGCATACCAAGATTGACACCAGATGTACGTTCAGGCTTCAAAGCTGGGGATGCGAGGATAGAATATCCATTACCTATCAACTCCTCACTTGTTGGTATTCGCACCTCTGAATTAAAAGAGGCCTTTAGCATCAAGTCGTCTGTAAACTTATAACGAAAGGCATCACTGAATCCAAAATAAGATTTAGACACTTTTACAGGCTCTGGCGCACGTACCGAATAAACATCTATACTACGAGAACGAGATGAGAAAATAAAGTTCTTTAAAGTAAAAGCATTCTGGAAACGACCATCAAAGAGGGTCAGATCGTATGACAAACCCGTTGTTAAGGTTTTCATCTTACTTGGGAAATTTGATTGAAATCCCAAGGCTTTATCCATTAAAGAGTCATTTGGATGAAGTGAATTCCTATCAAAGTAAACATTCAGATTAATGCCATGATGCTTATCTATGGTATATCCCAAATTAAGCTTCGACGTCAACTCGTTCGACCGGTTTCTTCCATCTGAAGGGAAGTTATTCTGCTCTCCTCCGTATGGAGAGACTGCAGGCAACTTGTTTCCGTCCCAATCATAACGATTTGAAGCCTTATCATTCAAACCATACCTGCCAATGATATATCCTATATCAAAATCAAAATCGAGACCATCTAAAAAGAAATTCTTACGCTTTAGTGTCAATGCCGTCAATCCACTAACAGAATGGTTATAAGCCTCACGCACATCGAGGTCGATTCCTTGTATTTCCTGACGTGTCTTGAGGAAAATAAGTTCCCACTTCATTTCATCAAACCACCATTTCGTAGCCTTAACAGACATTCCAGCCATGACTTTATTGAACTTATCATGGTCTCTTTCCACAATTCTATTGTCCAAATTTGCCAAAGTCATCTTGTAATTGTTCTTTGAAAACGAGAAGGCTCCACCAATACCAAATTGTAGACCAGTTTTATGATTGGTACGCTTAAACACCGTTGATACTTGATGTGTGTTAAATGAACCTAACTCGTATGAGAAATCAAAATAAACAGGTGGGTATTCCTTTGTTACTACATTGACTGCTCCGCCTAAGGCTGAGCCACCAAACTTATAAGGGACAATACCTTTATAAACCTCAATGCGCTCTATCATATTTGTAGGAATATCATTTAAGGCAACAAAGTTACTCAACTGCGACATCGGGACTTCATCCACATACATTCCCATACGCTTACCTTCTAAGCCACGAAGTGAAATGCGAGAGGCACTACCTAAACCTCCTGTATTTCGCACGGTAACTCCAACTGTACGCGCAAGTACGTCATTAATATTTGTCGCTGTACCTTGTAACTGACGCTGTCCTATAACAGATATAGGCATAGCCGACTCCTTCAACTTCCTAATCTCGCTACGTGCTGTCACCATAACTTCTTTCATCTCAACAGTTGTATCACGCTTATTCACCTCTTGTGCATTTCCACTAAGCATGAAAAAACATGAAAAAAGTGTTAGATAAATCACCTTTCTATATAACGAATAAGTATTATACACCCCTTTGCAGATAAGTATTTTTCTGTTATTCTTCATCTAACTTGTAGTTTAAAGACTCCGTGTAACAACGAATAGAGTCTTAAGTAAAAAACATGTATTCAACTATCGATGCAAAATTATTAATATTCTATAGAGCGTGCAATACCTAAAAGTTAGTAAACCAACTGACAATAAACAAGTCTATTCTTAGAATAAATGGGCATATGAGTAGTTTAATTCATGCTTAGCACCATTGGTGCGGAGCATGAGCACCATATGTGCGGAGCATCAACACAAGATTTGAAGATGGTATATAAAAAACATCATAACCTATGGCAAGGCACGAACAAACGATTAATACACATAATGTATGCCTAATAACATTAATAGGAAACAGAGCATCTTGCTAATTACCTGCAAAAGAAAGGGGGAAAGACGAGAACACTTTCCCGTACTTTCCCCTATAAAATAAAACTTAATGGTCTTTTGAATTAATCTCCGTAGCCTGGAGTCTGTTTCAGCTCTGCATTGGTTGACTTCGTTGTTTCATCAATAGGCCACAACAAGCGGTCGGCACTTGCAGTTGAATACTTTGTAGCCTTATCAACCAAACGAATATCATGCCAACGCTTTCCTTCAAACATGAACTCGCGCATACGCTCTTTAAGGATAGCTTCTATTGGATCCTCATCACCACCAACAAATGGGTTATCGGTATAGAAGTTGGTCAGTGCGGTACTTCCTCCAGTACTTACATCATTTGGATATTGCACCTCTGTATGAGCATTGAAGTAGGTTGCACCGTATGCACGACGACGAACTTGATTGATTTCTGTTGATGGGTCCTGACCTAAGAAAGCCTTAGCCTCAGCAACACCAAGCAAACACTCTGCATAACGATAAATCGGTTGATCGTCATACCATGATGTGGCAGAACTACCAGCAATCAATGTTCCATGGAACTTATTACAGATATTACCAACGTATGAACCATCAGAAGCCTGATAAACATCCGCCAAAGAAGCTTTCTTACGTTTATCATTATCATTTGTATAGAGCTTAGTCCACAAACGTTTATCCAGTGGGAAACGCATTACACCACTACCTAAACGCAGGTTCAAATTATGAGACTCACTGAACTGAATTGCCTGACCAGCATCGTTATGCAGACGATAAGCACCTACATTCTGCTTGTTCATTACGAGTGAAGTGTAAAGTCCGCCCCACAAAGAAGTTTCGTTCTCTCGATTATGGAGTGCATAGATAATCTCTTTATTCTCCTTGTTATCATATGCAAAGACATCTTCAAAGTTGTCAAGCAAACTTACATCGGCATTATTCTGAACCTCTTGATAAGCAGCAAGGGCGGTCTGATAATCTGCAGTACCACCACCCATCTGCTTTCCACTCCACAGATATACCTCACCTTTAAGCATCTTGGTTGCAGCAAGTGACCAATAAGTACGTCCGTTGGTGAACTTATAGTTATTGTTATAAGCGGTCTCTGAAGCCGAGATGTCTGCCTTAATCTGCTTCATTACGTCAGCAGCTGCATCCTGCTTACGGGCAACCTTACCTAAGTCAATAGTCTTACCCTCCGTATGCTGTAGATAAACTATAACATCACCATAGGTACGGAGCAACTGAAAATACAAGAAAGCACGCATACCATAAGCACCGGCAAGGTAGTTAGTCTTCTCCGCATCTGTCAGATAGCCGGCTTCATTCACCTTATCTATCATCAAATTGATTTGGTTGATACCAGTATAAAGACCTCCATAGTTGCCTACTACCGCACTACTCTTCTCAAGTGTGTTATTCCATAGACGGTCATAACCCTGTGGAGCCTCACCACTAAAAGCGGTTCCACTATAGATATTACTTCGCATCTCACCCCAGACGATATACTTATCAGCATAGCTTCGCATCCAAGAACTCAGTCCTTGATTGAAAGCTTGTACTTGATCAGGATTCTTCCAGTAGTTTGCATCGGTAATAGTACTAACTGGCTCAATGTCCATACAGCCTGTCAGCGAAAGGCTGAGAGCTGCAGCTGTTATATAGGATAGTAACTTTTTCATTGTAAGTAACATTGCTTAATTAAAATGTAACGTTTAATCCAAAGATAAGTGTGCGAGGAGTTGGGTAACGACCGTAGTCATATCCGTCCAAGATTGCTTCAGGAGAAGCACCGTCATAAGGGGTAAGATAGAAGAGGTTCTGTCCTGTCACATAAACATTGGCATTCGCCATCTTCATTGCCTTAACCCATGTTCTTGGTAAGGTATAACTCAATGTTATCTCACGTAAAGCCATGTAACCAGCCTTCTCAAAGAACTTAGAGCCTTCACGCCAGATGTTCTGCTTATTCAACTGGTCGGCATAACTGAATGCTGGATAGCTGGCACCAGGATTGGTTTCAGTCCACATATCTTGTACATTCTCTATAAGATTGAACTGGCCTTGATATTGTCCCATAGAGCGAGCCTTGAGGTCATTGTAGATTGTATGACCCAAAGCGTAATCGAAACGAGCAAATAATGAGAGGTTCTTATAACTTAACGTACTCGTCCAACCTCCTGTTACCGTTGGTCTTGAGTTACCCAACACCTTACGGTCGAGTGAGTTGATGATACCATCTTCATTGATATCCTCCCAACAAACATCACCAGGCTCAATAGCCTTCCAGCCTGTTGAGTTCTTATAAAGCACTCCAGTCTGTGGGTTTACTTCATCAGCAAGACCAGGACCGTACAACTTTGCAATGTTATCAATACGTTTGTTAGCATTTGCCTTTACATCATCCCAATCTCTAAAGATGTGATCTTGGCTGTAACCATAGAGTTCTCCGAGTGTTCCACCCTCACGATAACCACCAATCCACTTAGTAGGAGTCTTGCCATCAGCGCCAACTTTGCCCGCAGCAACCTCTACTCCTTGAAGTTGATTGAATGGACGGTCGCTCTTAGGAAGCTGAATAATCGTATTCTTTACAGTTGAGAGGTTGAAAGAGAGGTCCCAACGGAAACTGTTCTTCAGGTGAATAGGAGTAGCACGCACCTCCATTTCAAATCCTTGATTACGCAACTTACCCAAGTTTGTTTGGATAGAAGAGAAACCTAAGTAGGAAGGAAGACTCACGCTCTGAAGCAGATTACTCGTATTACGAACGTAGTAATCGAGAATCAATGATAGACGATTCTTAAAGAAACCGAGGTCAAGACCAGCCTCAAACGTATGACTTTGCTCCCACTTTAAGGCTGTATTCACAAGCGAACGATCGTAGAAAGCAGTGTTACCATGATAGTTTGTAAGTTGGTCATAAATTCCATAGATATAGAAATCACCAATACCACTCACATTACCATTGCTACCATAACTAATACGAGGTTTGATATTACTAATAAAATTCGACAACTTAGACTCCTTCCAGAAGTCTTCTTCCATCATGTTCCAACCCAAAGAGATACCAGGGAAGAAACCCCAACGGTTATCTTTTAGCTTAGAGTTACCATCATAACGGAAGGTAAAGCTAAGCAAATACTTTTGTTTGTAATCATAGTTGAAACGTCCGAAGAGGGACTCGATACGATTACCAGACTTCTCAGACTTTGGATTGCTATCCTTATCAGCACCAGCATTGAGTGTAGGGATATCATCTGTAGGTGAATTCTTTGTAGAAGCATTCATCCAGAAGTAGTTATAATCATAATACTCCGCACCCAACATGAAGTCGACATTATGATGCTCAGCAAACGTATCGAAGTAATTCAATATCGTATTAAGCTGTATCTGTGTATCCTTCATCATATAAGCATATGCACGACGTGTCGTATTGATGCTATTAGGATTGCTCTGTGTGTAATAAGCTTTATTGAAACTTTCATTCTGATTCAGCACATGATAAATAGATCCATTGGCTGACATCTTCAGATGCTTAGGTATTAATGTCAAGTCAAAACCTATGTTGAAGGTTTCTGAACGTGAACCATTCTCCATCGTGAGTTTATCATTCCAATACATATAGTTACCATCTGAACTACTCCAACCTGGTGCTGGAGAACCATCAGCAAGGTAAGGATTCCATGTAGGACGCTGTGAACGGGTACGATAGAACAAAGAACTCCATGAGCCAAAATAACTATCTGGCTTCGTAAACCAGGTGTATTGTGCACCAGCACGTACCTTCAGCCAAGGCTTAATCTGATAATCACCCTTCACGCTACCAGTGAAACGACGGAAAGAAGTATTGCGTACAACTCCATTCTCATTATAGTAACCCAATGAAGCTACAAAAGAACCCATGTTATTACCACCGCTGAAGCTCAGATAATGGTCTTGTGTAAGGGTTTGATTATGGTAGATTGCATCTTCCAAAAGACCTCCATAATCCTTAAAGATAAGCTTTGCACCATTTGTTGCACCATAGTAAGGGTCGTCCATCACCTCCCATCCTTCTTCAGTTAGCAGTCTTTGGTGCTCAGGGTTGGTTGCATCGTAATACATAACATCCGTACGTGGAGTGTAATCAGTATATCCACGACCAGAATAACCATTCTGTGCATCGACATTAGCAGCCCTTCCGTGTCCTTCCATTGCATCAGCATAACGCTTGAAGCCCATTCGATTATAGTAAAGATAGTTACGGGCATTCATGAACTTATAGTCATCACGCTTGAAGTTGGCACCCACCTTCAAACGATAATTAATGCTGGAAGTTCCTGCTTGAGCGCGCTTTGTTGTAACAAGGATTACACCACCGTTTGCTCTCGCACCATAAATTGCAGTTGACGCCGCATCCTTCAATACTTCAATTGACTCGATATCAGATGGGTTAATCTCTGACAAAGTACGCTCAACACCATCAACGATAATCAATGCAGGAGCACTTCCAGTGATAGAAGCACCACCACGCAAGGTGATAGAAGGCGCCGTACCTGGCTGACCAGAGCTATTGACAACCTGAAGACCTGTCACACTACCCTGCAACGCACTACCGACATTTGAGAAAGCTGCCGCATCTAACACCTTATTATCCATCTTAGAGATAGCTGTTGTCAACGTAGCACGCTTCTGTTGACCACCATAACCTGTCACGATAAGTTCGTTGAGGGCATGCTGTTCCTCCTTTAACGTCACTTTAATTTCCTGACCATCCCATTTCACCTCCTTAGTGTCCATACCAATGTAGCTAATAACAATAATACTACCAGGAGGAATGTTTGATAAAGAGAAGCGACCGTCTAAATCAGTAACAGCTCCATTACTTGTACCTTTCACTTGAACAGTGGCACCAATGATAGGCTCTCCTTGTTCGTCAAGAATAATACCCGTGCATTTCCCTGATTGCTGTACGCTTTGAACAGGCAGCTTTGACACTGCAAATCCATGCGTAGGCATCAAGAAAGATACACCCATGCATAACGTAAAACCGATTGGCTTGATGTGTAAAATCATGCGCATCTAACTTTTAATAGTAAAGATTGTTTAGTTCCTCCGCAAAACTGTTGACAAAGATCGTCATGTCTACAGTAGTACGAAAGGATATAAAATTATTAATATGATATTCTATTTATGTTCACGATATTAATGGCTTATTACGAGAGGAGGTATTATTCCCCTTTCCGCAGAACGCCATTTGCCGATGTTATATATTGTTTAGGTTGATATAGGCAAATGTAGGGACTTTTTTTATTTGACACAAATTATGCTAAGAAATATTTTCTAAATAATCATTAATTTTAATCAAGGCGAGTGTAAACTCTACTGACTATCAGACAAAAAGGGATTCTTCATCTACCTACACCATACTTATACTAACAACTGTTCAGGCTATAAAGAGTTGTATATCTTTTATCACATAACTCTTCTCCACCAACAATTCCGTCGAAAACTTACAATTTATTGTAATACACTAAGCTCTCGCATCAAAAGAGTTTGCTCCCCACACGTACATTGAAAAAGATAGGACAGTATCGTCATAGCCATGAAGGTTAATCATAGTAAGACGCTAATAGCAAACTTGCAGGTGAGTCTTTCACCCTAAAATACCAGTCACAAGACTATTAGACAAAAAGGAAACAGTCTTATTCCATCTATAGGAAAGATGAAATAAGACTGCTATATCAATAAAAAGACAGGACGAGGACCTTACTTTTGTTTGAATCTTTCAGCCTGACTTTGTATCAGTTCTGTATCCTCGAAATAGTTAATCTGCATGGCAGCACGCACCTCTTCCATAGTCTGGGCAGCGGTCTCACGTGCTTCCAATGACCCCTTCTTGAGGATATTATAAATCTCTGGAATATCCTGTTCGTACTCATGACGGCGAGCACGGATTGGGTCCAACACCTTGTTCAATACATTATTGAGCAACTTCTTACACTTCATATCACCGATACCACCGGCTGTATAAGCAGCTTTCAGTTCGTCAAGGTTCTGGAACTCTGGCCAGAACTCAGCGAAATCCTCATCGGTTGAGAAGGCATCAAGGTAAGTAAACACAGCATTACCCTCAACATGACCTGGGTCAGACACATTCAAGTGAGTTGGGTCAGTGTACATTGTCTTCACCTTCTTCCATACTGTGTCAGCGTCGTCAGAGAGATAGATACAGTTACCAAGACTCTTACTCATCTTCTCCTTACCATCTGTACCAGGCAGACGACGTGCCGTAGCGTTCTCTGGCAACATAATAGCAGGCTCAACGAGTACTGGTGCATAAATCTGATTGAAGCGACGTACGAGTTCACGTGTTAACTCCAACATAGGCTCTTGATCCTCACCTGCAGGGACAGTAGTAGCCTTAAAAGCAGCAATATCAGCAGCCTGAGAAACAGGATAAGCAAAGAAGCCCATTGGGATATTAGCTTCAAAGTTGCGCATCTTAATCTCAGTCTTCACCGTTGGGTTACGCTGAACACGGCTTACGCTGACAAGATTCATCAAGAAAGTGGTCAGTTCGGCTATTTCAGGAATCTGACTCTGTATGTAGAGTGTACATTTCTCTGGACTCAAGCCAGCAGAGAGATAATCTAAAGCTACCTCAATAATATTCTGTCGAATCTTCTCTGGGTTGTCAGCATTATCTGTCAACGCCTGTACGTCTGCCATAAAGACAAACATCTTATCGTAGTCTCCGAGGTTCTGAAGTTCCACACGACGGCGGAGAGAACCCACGTAGTGACCCAAGTGAAGTTTACCTGTAGGGCGGTCACCTGTTAAAATAATCTTTCCCATGTATATATTTCTGTTTTATTCGTTATGTGTATCGTTGAAGTTACTCATCGTGTCCTGATACAGCAATGGTATCTGCGTCTTCTTCTGGCTGTTCTTCAACTTGCTCTTCTTCCTTCTGCTCAGGCTCTGCTGGGGCTGTTGCCACAGTATCAACAGATGGAGTTTGCTCTACTTGAATAGGAGATTCATATGGAATCGTATCATTAGGGATGCTATCAGTCACAGGTGTTTCTGGCGAAGAAGAGCCGAAAGTGAAATAAGCACCTACACCACCAGCCAATAGAAGTAGACCGATAACAACGCCCCAAAGAATTGCATTGCTATCTTTCTTGTGCGTTTCTCCTTGTACCTGCTGTGCCTGTGGGGTAAAGCCTGTAGGTTGTTCATACTGCTGACCAGCACTCACCAAAGGTAATGTAACCTCCATGACACCATGACAATGAGGACAAGTACACTCTATTGTCTGTCCTTCTTCAGCCTCAACAATAAACTGTGTTCCACAGTTATCACACGTTATCTGATATTTCATAACTTTACGTTGCTTAGAACTTTATTTGTAGCACCTGCCAAACTCTCGACATAAGTACCTGCCAAAGAACCACAAGCAGAGCGATATTCTTCGTCTTCAGCAAAGTGATTCATCAACAAACTAAAACTTTCAAAGTCAAAAACTTCAAAGCCACCACCATCACGCAAGAGTCCTTGTGCTTCAGCAAAATGCTTGTTATTAGGACCAAAAAGAACTGGCATATCCCACACAGCAGCCTCAAGAACATTGTGGATTCCTACACCGAAACCACCACCGACGTAGGCAACATCACCATAATGATAAATCGATGACAACAAACCGAAGCAGTCGATAATCAATACATCTGCTTCAGCAACATTCTCTTCTGTTGCCTGTGTGTAGCGTATTACCTTCTTATCCTTTATCAGTGAGAGGATAGTCTTTAGATGATCTTCTCCGATAACGTGCGGTGCAATAATAAGTTTCCAGTCCCTATGCTCATTAAAGTACTTAAGGAAGATTTCCTCATCAGGCTGCCATGATGATCCTGCCACAAAGACTTTCTTTCTATCAGTAGCATCCCTATTGACGAATTTCTCCACCAAAGGCAGTCTCTTGCTTGCTTCCTTGATTTGCAGAACACGGTCGAAGCGAGTATCACCCACAACAACAGCGTCAGAGATTCCTATCTTATTCAGGAGTTCCTTGCTCTCCTCATTCTGAACAAAGAAACGGCTAAAGCACTTTAAGACACGACCGTAACCACGACCATACCACTTAAAGAAGATTTGATCTGGACGGAAAATGCTTGACACACTATAGACTGGTATATCACGATACTGCAGGATATGCAGGTAATTATACCAGAATTCATACTTGATAAAGAACGCCATGACAGGACGAACTGCACGTAGGAATCTACGTGCATTACCCACCGTATCTATAGGAAGGTAGGTGACGATGTCTGCGCCCTCATAATTCTTCCTCACCTCATAACCTGAAGGAGAAAAGAAAGTAAGCAGAATCTTATATTGCGGATAGTCTTTTCGTATCTGCTCTATCAAAGGGCGACCTTGTTCGAACTCGCCCAATGAAGCAGCATGAAACCAAACATATTGAGCGTCTGGCTCCACCTTCTCACGTAAAATCCGCACAGCCTCCTGTTCTCCTCGCCACATTTTACGTAGCTTTTCATTGAAAAGACTACCCACAGCGATACCGAACTGGATGGCATACATTATTATATTATACATACTCGGCTCAATTAATTTAGCCTTTCAAGGTGCTTATCCCAACACCTCAATAGCCTTGTGCATACGCTTCAAGGTTTCCTCTTTGCCAAGGAAAGCAGATATATCGAACATTCCAGGACCCTTACCAATACCAACAAGGGTGAGTCGGAATGCGTTCATGATATCACCAAGCTTATAGCCTTTGTCCTCTACCCACTTCAAAACAATAGGTTCCTGACCTTCAACACTGAAGTCTTCGATTCCCTCCAAAACATCAGCAAGCTCGCTCATCTGCTGTGCAGAATATTCCTTCCAACGTTTCTTAACGGTCTTCTCATCATAGCTTGTTGGTGCAATGAAGAAGAAAGAGCAAAGCTCCCAAAGTTCTTTCACGAAGCTAACACGGTCTTTCATCATGTGTACAACCTGTGTTACCTGCTCCATAGTAGCCTCAACACCATTGTTAGCTACGATTGGTGCGAAGAGTTGTGCTATCTCATCATCTGACTTACGGAGAATGTATTCGTGGTTAAACCACATACCCTTCTGATAGTCGAACTTAGCTCCACTCTTTGAACACTTCGTGATATCAAATGCTTTTACGAGTTCCTCAAGCGAGAAGAGTTCCTGTTCTGTACCCGGATTCCAGCCCAACAAGGCCAAGAAATTAACTACAGCCTCTGGGAAATAACCACTCTCACGATAGCCTGAACTTACTTCACCAGTCTTAGGGTCGTGCCACTCCAATGGGAACACAGGGAAACCAAGGCGGTCACCATCACGTTTACTGAGCTTACCCTTACCCTCTGGCTTCAACAACAAAGGCAGATGGGCAAAGCGTGGCATGCTATCTTCCCAGCCAAAAGCACGATAAAGCAACACATGTAACGGTGCACTTGGCAACCACTCCTCACCACGAATAACGTGAGAGATTTCCATCAAGTGGTCATCAACGATGTTTGCAAGGTGATAAGTTGGTAATTCGTCTGCGCTCTTAAACAGAACTTTATCATCAAGGATATCACTCTTGATGCAAACATCACCACGAATCATATCATTAACATGAACTTCCTCACCTGGTTCTATCTTGAAACGAACAACATATTGTTGACCATCTTCTATCAGACTTTCAACTTCCTCCTTTGACATTGTCAAAGAGTTACGCATCTGTAGACGAGTGTGTGCGTCGTACTGGAAGTTTTCAATTTCCTTACGCTTCGCATCCAACTCTTCTGGAGTATCAAAAGCAATGTATGCCTTACCAGCTTCTAAAAGCTGATTGACGTACTTTTTATAAATATCACGACGTTCACTCTGACGATAAGGACCATGTTCGCCACCAAAGCTAACACCCTCATCAAACTTAATACCTAACCAATCAAAAGAGTCGAGGATATATTCCTCTGCCCCAGGAACAAAACGATTAGAGTCTGTGTCTTCGATACGGAAGATAAGTTTGCCGCCATGTTGACGAGCGAAAAGGTAGTTATACAAAGCAGTACGCACACCACCAATATGCAAAGCACCTGTTGGACTTGGAGCAAAACGCACTCTCACATTTCTTTCTGCCATTGTCTTAAATATTATATTTTCCTGCAAAATTAATGCTTTTTTTTGACTATCCGCTATATTTTTAGTATTTTCGCAAGTTGTTAGAGGATTACGCAACAAGTTACAACAGCTTGTTGTAATATTTACGAAACAATATATAAGATGATAAGATTCAAAAACATAAGCAACCCCTATTGGCGGAATATGGTCTCAAGAGTAGCATTGATCATCGTTGCCGTCGTTTTGATAGTGCTATTTTTACCCCGTACACAAGGTAAACTTTTCCATTATGACGAAGGAAAACCATGGATGTACGGACAGTTGATTGCTAAGTTCGACTTCCCTATCTTTAAGACTGATGCTGCGTTGAAAGTTGAGAAAGACTCTATCACAAAGCATTTCCAACCTTATTACAACATTAACCAAACGGTTGAACAGAAGAAGATTGAACAGTTTAAGCAAGCATACAAGGATGGTATACCAGGCTTGTCAAAAGACTATATCGATGCGATTGCCCACCGGCTACACGAAATCTATGAGGCTGGAGTCATTGATCCACAACAGTACTCTACACTTGCCAAGGACAGCAACCATTACATCCGTGTCGTAACTGGTAAGCAAGCAGTGAGTGTACCTATTAATAAGACCTACTCTACCCTCGGTGCCTATGAGCAGCTTTTCATGGACCCTTTGTTAGGTCCGAAGCGTTCCATACTTCAGCAATGTAATCTTAACGACTACATAGAGGCAAACCTTGTCTATGACAAAGACCGTAGTGAGACGGAGATGAACGACATGCTAAGTCTTATTCCGCAGGCTTCAGGCATGGTACTGGAGGGACAACGCATCATCGATCGTGGTGACATTGTCGATGCAAAGACCTATCGTGTGCTTAATTCCTTTGAACAAGCAATGGAGAAACGCAAGGCTACTGAAGACGAGATAACATCTACCTTCATCGGGCAGACCATCTACGTCCTAATCTTCATTTGCCTTTTCACACTCTACTTGGCACTTTTCAGAAAAGATTACTTTAATAAACCGCGTTCCATCTCACTACTTTATGTGATGATAGTCATCTATCCTATCCTCACGTCCTTAATGATGGAGCATAACATTCTGAGTGTGTATATCCTTCCATTCAGTATGGCTCCGATATTCTTCCGTGTGTTTATGGACTCACGAACAGCCTTCATAGGACACATGACAATGGTACTTATCTGTGCAGTGGCTGTCAAATATCAATACGAATTCATTATCGTACAGTTTGTTGCTGGCCTCGTGGCGATTTATTCTTTGCGCGAATTATCAAAGAGAAGTCAAATCTTCCTTACCGCACTCCTTGTCACAATTGCCTCAGCAGCAGTGTACTTATCGCTCCAACTCATACAGGCAGACGATTTCTCGAAGCTTGATCGCACCATGTATTACCACTTTGCTGTCAATGGTTTCTTCCTTCTCTTTACCTATCCACTGATGTTGGTCATCGAGAAGACTTTCGGCTTCGTATCTACCGTAACAATGTTTGAGTTGTCAAACACAAACAATGAACTGCTACGCCGACTCAGTGAGGTTGCTCCTGGTACCTTCCAGCACTCTATCACGGTTGGTAATCTTGCTACAGAAATAGCCAGTAGAATCGGTGCAAAGAGCCAGTTGGTGCGTACTGGTGCGCTTTATCATGATATTGGTAAGATGCTTAACCCTGCATTCTTTACCGAGAATCAGGCAGGTATCAACCCACACGACAAGCTAAACGACCTTGAGAGCGCACGTATCATCATCAGTCATGTGACAGAAGGTCTGAAACTTGCAGAGAAATACAACCTCCCACGTGAGATTAAGGAGTTTATTACCACCCATCATGGTGCTGGACTTGCTAAGTATTTCTACATACACTACAAGAATGAACATCCAGATGAGGAGGTCAACGAAGACTTATTCCGTTACCCTGGACCAAATCCTTTCACACGCGAACAGGCTATTCTTATGATGAGTGATACCGTCGAGGCTGCTTCACGCTCCCTACAGGAATACACCGAAGAGAGTATCAGTGGATTAGTAAACCGACTCATTGATGGTCAAGTTGCTGATGGAAACTTCACGGATTGTCCTATCACATTCCGTGACATCACCGCTGCTAAGGCTGTACTTATCGAACGTCTGAAAGCGATGTATCATACTCGTATTCAGTATCCACAGCTGAAAGCATAGGAGGTTGAGGACAACCACAAGGCTGCCTCCTCTCCCCTTCCCTTCCAAAAGGAAGATACATAAACGCCAAGATACCTCACTAAGTTACAATAATAGTAACATAGTGGGGTTTCTTTTTAGGGGGGACAGCCATTTGAAATGATAAGATTTACCTTTTAAGTTTAGAACTTTGACGTGATGTCACACGGAGAAAAGGAGAATACGGAGTAAGATTTAAAAGTAATAGAAGGAACGAAGACGCCGTCGGTGCGTAGAGAAAGCGGAGATTATTAGCCTACTTTATTTAATATTGTAGCACTTGACTTATTAGAATTTTCTTTACAAAACAAACCATAAAAAGACAGAAAATAAGGCTAAAAACGAGCATCAACAACACCTTTGTAAGTTATTCGCTATCAAGTATTTGCGAAACTGCATTTCAAAAGGTGCTTAATTGGACTTCAAAAGGGCGTTAGTAAGGGTCTTAAAGAGCACCTTTAGCAAGCCAA
>ERZ1699235.431-NODE-431-length-16794-cov-3.859663_pt1 | contig 16794 bp, 12 predicted proteins | sample MGYA00581546_ERZ1699235 | MGnify/ENA primary metagenome ERZ1699235 (study PRJEB42319, sample SAMD00040334) | human oral metagenome | material: saliva | host: Homo sapiens | study: EMG produced TPA metagenomics assembly of PRJDB4115 data set (Metgenomic analysis of... | reverse complement strand
GGGCGTGGTGGTGCACATAGGCTGGGGCGGCCGAGTGCGGGTCTAGGTGGTCACAGTCCGGCTCACACTCTGGCTCTGACCCGTAGTCTGGCTCTGGCTCGCGCCCTGACTCGCCCCTCTGATCGCGCCCCGAATCGCGCTCTGGCGCATGGGCGGCCAAGGGGCGGCTGGCAACCACGCGCCCATCGGCCAAAGTCACAGTGCGATCGACCAAACCAGCTAGTTCACCCATCTCATGCAGCACCGTGACCAGGGTGATGCCCTGCTCGCGCAGCTGGGCCAGGCAGTCAGCTAAGCCCTGACGGCTGGCACGGTCAACCCCCGCCAAGGGCTCATCCAAAAACAGCAGCTGCGGGCGGCGCACCAGGGCGCGAGCAATCATCACGCGCTGAGCCTGGCCACCAGAAAACACCTGCACATGGTCATTGGCGCGTTTAGCCAGCCCCACCTGGGCTAAAGCCTCCAGGGCCTGTGCTTTAGCGCCCCCGCCCCAGCTGGCAAAAGGCCGCCCCGGGCCCAGTAGCCCCGAGCGCACCACCTCCAGGGCGGTGGCGGGCACGCCCGCTGTGGCCGAGACACGCTGGGGCACATACCCCACCTGCATCCAGGGCACTTGGCGGCGTTTAGACAGCGAAGCGCCAAAAAGCTGCACGTCACCATCCGCCAAAGGGTAAAGCCCCAGGCAGGCCTTAATTAGGGTTGATTTTCCACATCCGTTAGCGCCCAATAACGCCACAGACTCCCCGCGCTCAACCGTTAGCGACACCTGATGCAAAATATGCGTGGACCCCATGACTACATCAATGGAATCCACCTTCAGGGGTGGTTGAGCGGGGGAGTTGGCGTGGGCGTGCTTAAGTGCAGCGCTCACTTGCAGTTCAAAGCCTCACGTAGGTTAGTCAGGTTGGTGGTCATGGCGCCCTCATAGTCGCCCTTTTCGGGGGCGGACTCGATGGGGCTGAGTACCGAGGTCTTGGCGCCGGTTTCCTTAGCTACGGCCTGGGCGGTCTTGGGGGAAACTAGCTCTTCAGTGAAGATGGTGGTGGTGCCGGTCTGCTTAACCACCTGCTTGACCTTGGCGATGTCTGCGGGGGAGGGCTCGGAGTCGGGGTCAATACCCGAGACTGAAACCTGGGTTAGTCCGTAGCGCTCAGCCAGGTAGCCAAATGCGGCGTGGCTGGTGACGAAAGTCTTGCGGGTGCACTGGCTCAGGCCCTGCTTGTAGCTGGTGTCGAGTTTGGTCAGCTTAGCCAGGGTGGTTTTGAGGTTGGCGTCGTAGTCAGCCTTGTGGGAGGGGTCAGCCTTTACTAGCGCCGCGTGCACCTGCTTGGCGGCGTCAGCCATGCGGGTGGGGTCGAGCCAGAAGTGCGGGTCAGTGCTGCCGTGGTCATGGTCGTGATCGTCGTGGGCAGCTTCGGTGGCCGACGACGACGCCGCAGCCTCGTGGTCATGATCGTCACCGTCGTGGTCGGCGCGCTTTTCCAGCTTCACCGAGCTGGCCAGGTTCACCACGGTGGGGCCAGAAACCTGCTTGACCGCATCATCTAGGGAGGACTGGAAGCCGGCTACATAAACCACCATCTTGGCGCCAGATAGCTTGGTGACGTCCTTGGGGGAGAGCTCAAAGTCGTGCGGCTCTACGTTGGCGGGAGTTACCGAGTTGGCCTCAACGTGGCTGCCACCTACCGACTGCACCAGGTAGTTAACCGGGTAGAAGGAAGTGGCCACCTTGATCTTGCCGGAGGAAGAACCCTCAGAGGTAGTGGAAGAGCCACAGGCGGCGGCTGAGAAGGTCAGCGCCAAAACTCCGGTGGCGGCTGCCAGGCGACGTAAAGCAGTACGATTAATATTCATGACAATCATTATCAGTAACAGCTTAGGGTTAGTCAATTTGTGTCCCCAATGTGGACACGGGCGCGAGCGGCCAGGGCGGGGTGCTGTGGCGCGGGCGGGGCGCTGTGGCACGGGCGGGGCGCTGCGGTGCGGGCGCCTAGAGCGCGAGCGCGAGGCTGCCGGCTCGGCCCGCCCGGCGTGGGCAAAGGCGCAGCCCGCCACCCACAGGCGCAAGCTCACAGGCCCAGGGGCGAGCGGCGTCGTCGGCAATAAGCAAAAGCCACTAAACTAGAGGGAGCGCTGCGGGTTTGTTGGCCCGGGCGCATCGTTCCCGCCAGCCAGGCGTGGACAACGAAACTAAAAGGAGAACTCGTGGCTTCAACCCCCTCGCGTCTAGATAACGTAATCAACCTAGCTAAGCGACGCGGATTCGTATTCCCCTGTGGAGAGATCTACGGCGGTACCCGCTCAGCTTGGGATTACGGCCCGCTCGGCGTGGAGCTGAAAGAAAACATCAAGCGCCAGTGGTGGCAGTACATGGTGCGCAGCCGTGCAGATGTGGTGGGGCTAGACTCCTCCGTGATCCTGCCGCGCGAGGTGTGGGTGGCCTCCGGTCACGTCAAGGCCTTCACCGACCCGCTAATCGAATGCACCTCCTGCCACAAGCGTCTGCGTGAAGACACCCTGCAGGAGGCCTACGCCGCCAAGCACGGCGTGGAAAACCCCGACGAGGTGCCGCTAAGCGACCTGGTGTGCCCCAACTGTGGCACTCGCGGCCAGTTCACTGAGCCCAAGGCTTTCTCCGGGCTACTTAAGACCTTCCTGGGCCCGGTAGATGACGAAGCCGGCCTGCACTACCTGCGTCCTGAAACCGCGCAGGGTATTTTCGTTAACTTCGCCAACGTCATGAGCGCCGCGCGTAAGAAGCCGCCGTTTGGTATTGGCCAGGTAGGTAAGTCTTTCCGTAACGAAATCACCCCCGGTAACTTCATCTTCCGCACCCGCGAATTTGAGCAGATGGAGCTGGAGTTCTTCGTGGAGCCGGGCACGGACGAAGAATGGCACCAGTACTGGATTGACTACCGCAAGGCCTGGTACGTGGGGCTGGGTATTGACCCCGAAAACCTGCGTTTCTACGAGCACCCCAAGGAGAAGCTCTCCCACTACTCCAAGCGCACCGTGGACATCGAATACCGTTTTGGTTTCCAGGGCAGCGACTGGGGCGAGCTGGAGGGTATCGCCAACCGCACCGACTTTGACCTCAAGACCCACGCTGAGCACTCCGGCAAGGACCTAAGCTACTTTGACCAGACCAAGAACGAGCGCTGGGTGCCTTACGTAATTGAGCCCTCTGCCGGTTTGACCCGCTCGCTGATGGCCTTCCTGGTGGATGCTTACACCGAGGACGAGGCCCCCAACACCAAAGGTGGGGTAGACAAGCGCGTGGTGCTCAAGCTTGACCCGCGCCTGAGCCCGGTTAAGGCCGCTGTGCTGCCGCTGTCTCGCAAGCCTGAGCTGACCGGCCCCGCCTCCGAGCTAGCTGACCAGCTGCGTCAGTTCTGGAACGTGGAGTACGACGCCGCCGGTGCGGTGGGTCGCCGCTACCGCCGCCAGGATGAGATCGGTACCCCCTTCTGCATCACCTACGACTTTGACTCCCTGGAGGATGGCGCCGTCACCATCCGCGAGCGCGACACCATGGTTCAAGAGCGTATCGCGCTCGACCAGGTGCAGCGTTACCTAGCTGAGCGTCTTGTAGGCTGCTAAATGTCTCATGCTCACGGGCATGGCCACGCACCCGAACTAGCCCCCCAACAGGCTAAACGGGTGCGTGTGCTATTAGCGGCAATTGTTGTCCCGCTGGTGTTGGTGGCCCTGGTTGGCCTGGTGGCTATCTACCCAAGCACAAACACCAAGATGGGTTCGCGGGCGTTTTTGTCTCAGGGCTCTTCTTTGGCGCGCCTGGAGGTCACTAGTTTGGATGTGACTGGCTGCCAGAGTGTTTTTGGGGGTATGCAAAGCGGTTACGGCACTACTGGTTCCGCTGGCTCTAGCGGGGCCGACGGCGCCGGGACCAGCTCTGGCTCTAACGGCTCGGGCGGCGTCGGCGCTGATGGGGCCGGGACTAACGCGGGCACTAGCGGGGCCACTTCCAGTGCGGACAGTAGCTTGCTTAAAGACGCCGTGTGCGCCAAAGTCATCAAAGGCAAGGGCAAGGGCCTGGTGGTGCCAATCCACGTGCCCACCGAGTCACGCAAGTTTGTCTCTGTGGGCGATCAGGTCAACGCCATGTACACTCCGGCTGCTATCAGCGCCGGCACGCCGTTCATTTTCATTGATTTTGAACGCGCCCAGCCGGTGGGGATCCTAGCCCTGGTGTACCTGGTGGTTGTGGTGGCCGTAGCCGGGCGTAAAGGTGTGCTTTCCATCCTGGGCCTGGCTGCGGCGCTGGCGGTGCTGGTGGGGGTAATGATCCCGGCCCTGCTGGCGGGCACCAACCCGGTAGTGGTGGTGTGTGTTTGTGCGCTAGCCATGCTGATTTTGGCTCTCTACCTGGCCCACGGGGTTAGTGTGCGCACCACCACCGCGTTGCTGGGAACCGTGGCCGGGCTGGTGGTGACGGTATTTTTGGCTCAGCTGAGCGCTATCTACGCCCACCTAAATGGGGCCAGTAGTGAGGACGCCATTGCGCTGACCACCTCCGTGCCGGGGATTAACATGTCGGCGCTGCTGGTGTGCGGCATGGTGCTGGCTGGTTTGGGTGTGCTTAACGACGTAACCATCACTCAAGCCTCAGCGGTGTGGGAGCTGCATGGCGCCAACCCCACTATGGGCACCTGGAAACTAGCGCGGGTGGCGATGCGTATTGGTCGCGACCATATTGCCTCCACCGTCTACACCCTGGCTTTCGCCTACGCCGGTAGCGCCCTGCCGCTGATTATGGTGGCGGCGCTGATCGACCGCTCAGTTTGGGCCACCATTTTGAGTGGGGAAATCGCTGAGGAGGTAGTGCGTACGCTGGTTTCTTCCATCGGTTTGGTGCTGGCCATCCCGGCGACGACGCTCATCGCGGCGTTCTTGAGCGTGCGCACCGCCGACAAAGCTGGCATTGCCGACGGCGCCGGTGTGCCAACCGAAAGCTCTGGCGCTAACACTGTAAACGCCGGCAGCTCCCATCGGGGCTCCTCCCATCGGGGCTCCCACCGCGCTGACAATGGCGGCGCTAGCGGCGCCGGCGCCTCTGCTGGTGCTTAGCCGCCGGAAACGTCGCTTTCTGCCAGATGCAGCTGGCGGGCTTGGGCTTGAGTTAAGTAAGGCGAGTCCAGCCAGCCATCAGGCAGATGCGGGCGTTTAGCGTGACCAGCCCGGCCCCGGGGGCGCTCAGCGGCGTCGCCGGGGTAAGGGGCTGAAGCATCCAGGGCGGACAGGCGCTGCTCTAATTCTTCACGGGTGCTCACCCGCATCAGGGAGTTACGGGCCTCGCCGCCCACGCTGTAACCCTTCAAATACCAGCCAATGTGTTTACGCAGGTCCCGAATGGCGCGGTCGGGGCCAATCTCGTCGCTAAGCAGATCCGCGTGGCGGCGGATCACCTCAAGCACCGCCGCCAAATCAGGGTGGGTGCGTTCACTGCTGCCGTGCAATGCATGTACTAGGTCAGCAAACAGCCAGGGGCGCCCCTGACAGCCCCGGCCCACCACGACGCCGTCGGCGCCGGTAGCAGCCAGCATGTTAACGGCGTCGTCACCAACCCAAATATCCCCATTACCCAGCACGGGCACACTAACCGCCTGCTTAAGGGTGCCAATGTAATCCCACTGGGCGCTGCCCGAATAGTGCTGTTGGGCGGTGCGCGCATGTAGGGCAATGGCGCTTACACCCGCATCCTCAGCCTCCCGGGCACTGTCTAGATAGGTGATGTGATCATCATCAATGCCGATACGCATTTTGATGGTCACCGGCACCTCAAAGTCGCGGCTCTCGCTAGCGGCCTTGGCTGCCTGCACTGCCGCATTAACCAGGGCTTTAAACAAGTCACGCTTCCAAGGCAGAGCTGAGCCGCCACCTTTACGCGTCACCTTGGGTACGGGACAACCAAAGTTCAAATCAATATGATCGGCCAGGTTTTCGCGCACCAAAATCTCTACCGCCTGGGCGGTTACATTAGGGTCAACCCCGTAAAGCTGGATTGAACGCAGGCGCTCAGTGGGGTCAGTGCGCACCATCTGCAAAGTTTTAGGGTTACGCTCCACCAGGGCACGGGTGGTGACCATTTCGGTAACAAACAAGCCTGCCGGGGCCAGCAAGCCGCCGTCGTAGGGGATCTGGCCGCTGGTAGCCGGGCGCAGCTGCTCAGGCAGGGCCGATTCAGCAAATTCGCGGCAAAGACGCCTAAAAGAAGCGTTAGTAACCCCCGCCATCGGCGCTAACTCCACCGGGGTGGCTAGTGTATGGGGGCCGATTTTGACTTGCGCCTGGTGGCTTAGTGTTTCAGAGGGGCTGCTTGGGGTGGCAGATAAATTTTGGGGCAGGCTCACGCCTCAATCCTTACATACATTCGCATAGGTATGCCCACGTGGTCTTTGACTGTTACCGCCACGACTTGGCAAACATAATGCACATATCCCCCTTTAGAAAAATGTCTGACAAATTATTGTCGCAGTCTTTGTACACTTAGAGTATGTACAAGAACCTGCTCCGCTGGCGCCAAGCCATGCTTGAAGGGGCTAAGGTTCGCCTGCGCCCCGTTAAAGATTCTGACTGGGACATTTACGGCGCCTGGAATAACGACGCCGAGGTGAGCGTTGGGCAAAACGATCTGTTTATGCCTTTCAACGCAGACCAACTAGAAAACCTATTTAAAATGTGGCGGATTGAAGACCCCGCCAGCGGTTTTACCTGCACCATTGAAACCCTAGATGGCCAGGTGGTAGGCACTATCTCCATCTATGGAATTAAATCTCCCGTGCGCTGCGCTACGTTAGGAATAACTATCGCCCCTGGCCACCAAAACCGTGGCTACGGCCGCGAGGCTTTGCTAATCGCATTGCGTCTAGCTTTTGAAGAGTACAACGCACACAAGGTTGAGCTGGAAGTTTACGACTATAACCAGCACGCCATTGGTCTATATGAATCTGTAGGTTTTGTCACTGAAGGCTGCCGCCGTGAAGTGGTTTACCACATGGGACGCTACTTTGACCGAATCCTGATGGGCATCTTGGAAAGCGAATGGCGCCAACGCCAAGACATCGCTCCTGCCTGCGACGCCTAAAACCGCGCTGAACCATGCTGGCCCCAGGGGCTTGGTCCAGGCTGGCCGCGCGAAGCTGGCCCAGGCTGGCGCATGAAGCTGGGCCAGAGCGGACAAAACCAGCGCCGGCCCAAACCGCGCCAAAGCGGCGCCAATACCAAAACAAGTGGCCCCGGCTGTTAGCCGGGGCCACAATGTTTAGCTACTAGCTGGCTTGCGTGGGCGGCGCGTTAACCACGCGCCGCCCAGCTCAAGCGCCTAGCCGGCCAAAGCGGTTAGCCGGCCAAAGCGCCTGAGTTAGCCAAAGCTGCTTACTTGGCTGGGACAATGCTAACCAGCTTGGGGGCGCGCACGATCACCTTGCGAATTTCGCTGTCACCCAGGGTGCGCTTAACGCCAGGAGCCTGCAGGGCCAGGCGCTCAAGCTCAGCCGGGTCAATGTCAGGGTCAACTTCAAGCTTGTCGCGCACCTTACCGGCCACCTGAATTACGCAGGTGACCGCGTCAGCCTTAAGCAGTGCGGCGTCGGAAACAGTGGGGAAGGGCTCGCGGGCCAAAGAGTTCTCGTGACCCAGGCGCTTCCACAGCTCCTCAGCAATGTGGGGAGCCACCGGGGAAACCATCAAAACCAGGGCTTCGATAGCCTCACGCGGCACCGCCTTAATGGAGGTCAGGTGGTTGTTGAGCACAATCAGCTTGGCGATAGCAGTGTTCAGGCGCATGTTGGCGTAATCCTCAGTTACCCCAGCAATAGTGCGCGCAACCAGCTTCTTGGTGGCCAAGTCAGGCTCGTCTTCGCTGATCACCAGCTCGCCGGTGACCTCATCAATGGCGTTACGCCACAGGCGCTGCAAGAAACGCTGCGAACCAACCACCGCGCGGGTTTCCCAGGGGCGGTCCATGTCCAGGGGAGCCATGCTCATCTCGTAGACACGGAAAGTGTCGGCGCCGTAAGCCTCATACATGTCGTCAGGGGTGACGATGTTCTTCAGGCTCTTACCCATCTTGCCGTATTCACGCTTAACGGGCTCACCATGCCAGGTGAAGCTGCCGTCTTCTTCTTCCTCAACCTCATCTGCGGGCACATACTGACCGCGCCCGTCCTTGTAGGCGTAGGCCTGCACATAACCCTGGTTGAACAGCTTGTGGTAAGGCTCAGAGGAAGAGACAAAGCCCAGGTCAAACAGCACCTTGTGCCAAAAACGCGAGTACAGCAGGTGCAGCACCGCGTGCTCCACGCCGCCAATGTAGAGGTCGGTACCACCCGAAGTGTTACCAACCTCGGGGCGCGGACCCATCCAGTAAGCCTCGTTAGCCGGGTCAATTAGAGCCTGAGAGTTGTGCGGGTCAATGTAACGCATTTCGTACCAGCAAGAACCGGCCCACTGGGGCATGGTGTTGGTTTCACGGTAGTAGACGCGCGGGCCGTCACCCAGGTCAAGCTCAACCTCAACCCATTCGCGAGCGCGCCCCAGCGGCGGCTCAGGTGAGGAGGAAGCGTCCTCCGGGTCATAGGTGGTGGGGGAGTAGTTGGTAACTTCAGGCAGTTCAACCGGCAGCATCGACTCAGGCAGGGCGTGCACGCCGCCTTCCTCCTCCCACACGATCGGGAAGGGCTAACCCCAGTAGCGCTGGCGCGAGAACAGCCAGTCACGCAGACGGTAGGTGATAGCGCCGCGTCCATAACCCTTCTCCTCCAGCCAGGCGGTCATCTTGGCCTTAGCTGCGTCCTTACCCAGGCCGTCCAGGCTCACCTCAGCGTTAGCTGAGTCAACAGCGACGCCGTCGCCCACGTAAGCCTTTTCGCCCAGGTCAATGCCGCGCGGGTCCTTGGCCGGACCAATGGTCTGGACAATGTCCAGGTTGAAGGCGCGGGCAAACTCCCAGTCACGCTGATCGTGGGCGGGCACAGCCATAATCGCGCCGGTACCGTAACCCATCAGCACATAGTCGGCAATGAACAGCGGCAGCTGCTTGCCGTTAACCGGATTGGTGGCCCACAGGCCGGTAAACACGCCAGTCTTTTCACGGTCTGACGCAGTGCGGTCAGCGTCAGAAGTGCGCGCAGCCTGGGAGCGGTAGGCGGCTACAGCCTCAACCGGGGTGGCGTAGCCACCCTTCCACTCCTCACGAGTGCCCTCCGGCCAAACCGAGGGGACCTTAAGTGCGGCGGCGTCGTCGGGAGCAGCAGGGTAAGTGCCACCCAAAAGCGGGTGCTCAGGGGCCACAACCGTGAAGGTAGCACCAAAGAGAGTGTCAGGGCGGGTAGTGAACACGGTGATCTGGCCGCCGTCCACGCCCTGGCCGCTAACCGCAAAATCAACCTGGGCGCCCTCAGAGCGACCAATCCAGTTACGCTGCATAGAGCGCACCTTGTCAGGCCAGTCCACAGTGTCCAGGTCATCAGCCAGACGCTCACCATAGGCGGTGATGCGCATCATCCACTGGCGCAGGTTGCGCTTGAAAACCGGGAAGTTATCGCGCTCAGAGCGACCATCAGCGGTGACCTCCTCATTGGCCAGCACCGTGCCCAAGCCCGGACACCAGTTAACCGGCACTTCAGCCACATAAGCCAGGCGGAAAGAGTCAACCACACGGCTCTGCTCCAGGGCGCTGAGCTCATCCCAGCTGCGTGAGTCAGCAATGTCTTTAGGCAGCTCAACCTCGCCGTTAGCCAGCTTCTGACGCAGCTCGCTGACCGGGCGGGCCGCACCCAGGCCGCGACCGTCACGACGCGGCGCCTGGGGGTCAAACCAGGAGTTAAACACCTGCAAGAAAATCCACTGGGTCCAGCGCACGTAGTCAACGTCAATGGTGGCAATAGAGCGGCGCGGGTCGTGGCTCATACCCATGCGGTGCAGCTGGCGACGCATGTTAGCAATGTTGGCCTCGGTGGAAATGCGCGGGTGCTGGCCGGTCCGCACGGCATACTGCTCAGCAGGTAAACCAAAGGCGTCATAACCCATGGTGTAAAGCACGTTCTTGCCCTGCATGCGGTTGAAACGGGCAACCACGTCAGTGGCCAGGTAGCCCAGGGGGTGACCCACGTGCAGGCCTTTACCCGAAGGGTAAGGGAACATATCCAGGAGGAAGAACTTCTCACGCTGAGAGCGCTCTCCGGCTAGCGGCCCTACCGGGTTGTCAGCATAGAAGGTGCCATTTTCATCCCAGTAACGCTGCCAATCTAGCTCAATAGACTCGGCCAGAGCTGCGTTGTAACGATAAGGAGTGGGGTTGTCGGCGCTTGCAGGCATCGGTACTTCCTTTTCTGCAGATATTTAATGGCATAAGTGTAGTTCATGCCATGAGTGGTGCTGTTGCCCCATCCGCTGAATGAGTGCGGGGTTACAGAAACGCTGACTTAGCCGATTTGCTGCTAGGCACGGCGCATCTCCTGGACAATTTCCTCAGCACTCATTGCTTGGCGAGGAGCCCGCCAGATACCCACCAGATCATCAACCGTGGGTAGATCTGCGTGATCTTCTATCTCTTCAATGCGGCGCATCTGCAATGATTCTTTGCGTCCCTGTTGATTACGGGCTAGTTCCCCACGGACACATACCCGTTTTCCTACTAGTTGCTTAATCTCTTCTAGTTGACTGGTTTGGAAAATCACTCTGACCGGATGCTTTTCAGTCTCATCGATAAGACCAAACTCGCATCCGCCACGCGTGTTTATGCGATCAATCTTTCCCGTCACCGATCCAATTGAGGTTTTTACTTGGGTTCTAGGGTTGTTTTTAGGTGAAGCATGGAAAGTAATAGTTTGGCTGCCGGCAGTAGCAGTAACATTTTCTACTCCTGGTTCAGTGGCTAAATCGCCAAGGCTTTTCAACGCCTCACGACCTTTATCTGACCAAGACTCTGGTACCTTACCAGTCTTTGCGTGAAGCTTAAGGCCAGAGACCAGTTCGGTGAATCCTTCTAGTTCTTCATCCCTGGTTTGTCCGCATGGACTTGCCGCCAACGTAAGAGAACCGATACTGACCTGTGTCATCTGCCAACGAATGCCGTTGTTTGGGGCATCTAAAAGGGCGACGAATGCGGTGAATGCTGCGGCCATAGTTGCTGGACTTATCTGGTCTGCTCGCCCTGATAGGCAGACTTTTAAGGTTGTGTCCACGGCGCTTCCCTTTCTACTTAAAGATATTTTAGTGATCTTTTGACTATGTTTCAATACTGTATTTATAGCTAGATTTAACTATTTGTTGGGGTGGTGTCGGCGTCACTCGTTTGGTTTGGCAGGGCCTGTGGGGCTGGGTGTGGCAGCTGCGGGCTATTCATCACGCCTGCGGGCTGGGTGCGGCATCTGTGGGCTGGGGACTTAGTTCCGACGGCGCTCGCGGCTGGGTGGCTGGGCGCAAGCGGGCTGGGTGGCTGGGCGCAAGCAGAGCGAGCGGCGGCGTCGTCCGAAAAAACTAGCGTAAAAGGTAAGGCTATTCAGCATAGGGGCGGGAGTAGGCCTGGCAGGGGGTGTAAGTCGGCGTCATTATTGAAAATCTGCGGGTCAAGTAAGGCTTAACAACCTCAGATGGACCTTAGTCCCAGGTGAGTAAAGCAGCACGAGCCCTTCACAGTGGGAATTAAATGGGCTTAGATTGAGTTAACGCTTTCGTGAGGCGATGACCCGCAGCTAGCTAGCCGCGCCCACCTCACCAGAGCTGCCAAAGACTTTTAAGAAGAGGAGAATGAAGATGACTCAGCCCAACCCCGTAGTAGTTAAGGCCCTACAGCAGGCCCTCGTTGACCTGACCGACCTAAGCCTGCAGGCCAAGCAGGCCCACTGGAACATTGCCGGCTCCGGCTTCCGATCCCTACACCTGCACCTAGACGAGATCGTCGACGAGGTTCGCCTAGCCGCCGACGACGTTGCCGAGCGTATGACTGCCATCCAGGCCATCCCGGACGGTCGCGCTGCCACCGTGGCCGCCGACTCCCAGGTTGAGCCCATCGACGGCGGCGTGCTGCCCACCGACAAGGCCACCGTCATGATCCAGGAGCGCCTGGAGGGTGTTGCCAACCGCATCAAGGCCACCCTGGACGAGGTCGACGAGTACGACCACCTGAGCAACGACATGCTGATCGCCATTGCCACCGGCCTGGAGAAGCACGCTTGGATGCTGCGCGTCTCCGCCGAAGAGCAGGCCTGATCACAAGCAGAGCAGGCCTGATCGCAAGCTTGGTCGCAAGCCTGATTTGGATTCTGATTTAGGCGCTCCTTAGAGAGCTCTAAAGCAGACAGCTTTAAAGCCCTGATCATCAAGCGATGGTCGGGGCTTTTCTGTGCCTGCCAGTAGGGTTAAAGGACGAAAAGAGTTGGTCTGAGCCCGACTTTTCGGCTTTGTGGTGCGGGAAAGTCTGGTTCAAAGTTGTTGGGGGCCAACTTTGAGGGTGGACAAAATGTGTTGGTGAGACGTCGACTTTTCGGCTTTGTGGTGCGGGAGAGTGGGTGTCAAAGTTGGTAGTGGCAGATTCGGTGAGTGAACATCCCGAAATGCGATTCCTGTGGCAGGAAGCTGATCCGGTACGGACTGTCGAAATCGGGCAAGCAGAGGTGGCATTGCACCTCGTGCCACTCAACTGGCGTGCAGCGGATTGATACCTCGGCCAAGCATCTGGGTGAGTTTCTTGCCTGGCTGCTCAGCGGTAATCGGCAGGCGGATATGCCAGGTGGGGGCAGGTCGTTTCGCAGGCGATGCCAGAGCCTGTGGGAGATCTGGCCCCTCGCCCCGGTGGTGGATGAGGTGCATGAGGTCGTGTTCGTTGACGGGATCCACCTGGGCCGCAAAGCGGTCGTCTTGATTGCTCAGTCCCGGGATTTCATCTTGGGCTGGTATGTGGCACGCAGTGAGAACTCGCGCGCCTGGGAAGCGCTCATGAACCGGATCGCCCCACCAGACGTGGTGGTGACGGATGGGGGCAGTGGCTTCGAAAAAGCCCGCAAGAAAGCCTGGCCGAACACGCGGGTCCAGCGGTGCACCTTCCACGCGTTCGGGACCATCAAACAAGCCACCACCATTCGCCCCAAGCTTGCAGCCTCCAAGGAACTGTACGGCTTGGGCAAGCAGCTCTTGCACGTGAAAGACCGAGAGCAAGCGGCCTCATGGATAGACACCTACTTGGACTGGTGCAAGCGCTGGGAGGGCTTCCTCGCGCAGAAGACCAAGAGGGACGATGGCGGGTGGGAATACACGCACGAACGACTCGTGCGGGCCCGCAACAGTGTGAATCGGCTCATCGGAGCCGAGGTGTTGTTCACCTACACCGACCCCCAGTTTGAGGGGGCGTTGCCGGCGATGAACAACCAGATCGAAGGCGCGACCAACGCGCCCTTGCGTCAACTGTTGCGGGACCACCGGGGAATGCGGCTGACCCGCCGGATCAAAGCGATCTTCTGGTGGTGCTACATGCACACCGAAAACCCGCTCCCACCAGCCCAGATCCTCAAAATCATGCCCACAGACACCCAGATTGAAGCCCAATGGGAACACGCCTCGCGCACACACCCCGCAGCCGGTGTCATCCCCAGATGGGGCGACGCCATCGCCTGGCACGACCTCCACCACACAAGCCCCCACCGAAACAACTGGGACTAACCCTCCACCAACTCTTTTTGTCCTTTAACCCCAAGGTGGGGGAGAGACTGTAGTAATAATGTGGCAATAGGGGGCGCGCTGGGCCTGACGGGAAAAGCCTATATAGAGGTTAGGCGTAGGTTGGCGGGAGTGCAGTAGTCCCTATGAAGAGGGCCGGCGGCAATTTTTCTCAGTTTCTCAGGTGATACAAGACACATTAGTGCAGGTTTTTTGATTTGCCTGCGAGATCCGGGTTGCAGATCTAAAATATTAGGCATTACTAAACACAGTGTATAGCACTCCAACAGTATGGGGTGTTATGTACCATGCTTTGTAATACTTCCCCAACACTCCCTTAAAGCTTCATCAGTGTAGATAAACCATGGGGGAACACAATGGGGGCCTCAACAAATAAACGGTATCTGCAGGCGGCACTGGCCTTAACCCTGCTGGCCTGTTCGGGCCTGGCCGGATGCAGTGGCAACCAGGAGCAAAACGGTTCAAATGCTGGCGGTAAGGCCGCCGTCGCCACGGCAAACACTAAGATACCAAACGCTACACCCAAGGGCAGCGGCAAAGCCAAAGGCACCGGCGCACCTACCACAACCGGCACGCCCTCAGCGACTGCTAGCCCGACTATAACTATGACCCCAGAGCTAGTGGAGGCTAAAAAGCGGGCCCTGGCCACACCTCCACCACCCAAACCAGAACTGATCACGGTTAACAGCGACGACGGGGCAATAGCCACAGCCAAATACTGGGTGCAACTGCACTACTACATCTACACCACCGGCAAAACTAATGAGTACAAAGAGCTATGCCCCGGAAGCAACCAAGGGTGTGCAGGAGCAATTACAAATGCTCACAACAACCATGCTGGTGGAGGTTGGGCAGACCCTATAGAGGTGCGCTTCACAGATGCATTTCGTAGAAGCGAATTACCAGATTCTGTAGTCATCCAGGTTAACTACGAGCGCAGCGCCTTCCTGCAATACCACGGGGACGGGAAGATACAAAACTATGCCCAAGAACAGCGCTGGGCCGCAGTGGAACTCAACTATAAAAATGGACAATGGATAGTAGTCAGGCAAAAAGATGAAGAATCCAACTAGATATTTAATTTCTAGCGTAATAGCAGTCTATCTGACGTTCGGATTATATGCTCCCGTTGGTATTGCAGATACAACTGTCATAGATGATAATGACAGCTGGTCTCTTCATGCCAGAAAAAATACCACTCGCCCTGGTGGTTTTTCGTCTGTGGCTGAGCCGGCCGGCCCGGTAGACCCTGAAGCAGCTAAACGAGCAGCTGAAAAGTACTACCTCCACTGCGTAGCAATACCGACATTAGCCGCCCTCCTGGATAAAACCGAGGTAATCACCCCTGAAGAATGCAAAGCCCAAGCCAACACTGGCGCGCCCCTGGCTGCTGGGCCTACCACGGTTAGTAACGAGCAAGTAGCCCGTTTGATTCCGCATGGTTCTGGGATTAATCGCTACCCCAGCGGGGAAATATTCGTTATTTTCAAGCAACCCATGATGGTGTGGACCAGCCCAGACAAGCAAACCTTCAACATCACCTTGCTGGGAACAGCTGTTGAGGTTGAAGCGACACCCACTTCCTTTAACTGGGACTGGGGAGACGGCCAGTCCTTCGAAACCACAGACCCCGGCACACCCTACCCTAACTACACGGTTAGTCACGCCTATGAGGTTACTGGTGATGGGTATGTGATCAAACTACGTACCTCCTGGTCGGCCCGGTGGCGCATAGCCGGCCAAGCCCAGTGGCACCAAGTCAACGGCACAGTCACCACCACCGAAACATCAAGCCCGTTCAACCTCTACTTCGCTGACTCCTACGGAACTACTCCATAGGGAATTCTGAGCTGTCGGTTCGTAAGAGCTTGACAGGGCACTACTTCAAATTTTTCGGCAACGGCTTGTTGTCACTAGCAATTAGATGAATCAACGCAGATGAATCATGGGGGAACACAATGAAGACACCACCAACTAAACGCAGTTTTCAGGCCGCATTGGCTTTAACTCTGCTGGCCTGCTCGGGCCTGGCCGGATGCAGCGAGAACCAAGAGCAAGGCGGTTCAAACACGGCTAGTGGTAAGGCCGCCATCGCCAGCACGCACGCCAAGACGGCCACCACCACACCAAAACCCAGCAACAAGGCTAAAGGCACTAGCACACCCACGGCGTCCGCCAGTCCAACCACAACATTGTCACCAGAACTTGAGGTCGCCAGGAAACAAGCACGAGATACTCAGCCACCACCCAAACCAGAGCTGATCACGGTTAATAGCGACGACGGGGCCATAGCCACCGCTAAATACTGGGTACAGCTCTACTACTACATCTACACCACCGGCAAAGTAGATGAATATAAAGAGTTATGTTCTGCCAACAAATCTGGCGCGTCCAAACCAGTAGAAAATGCAACAGAAGACCATTCTAAGGGAAACTGGATAGATCCAGTAACACCAAAATTTACTGCCGCTTTTCGCAGAAGTGATATTACAGATAGAATAGTAATACAAGTAAATTACGATAGAGAACCTTTTAACGAATATAGCAGTACGGGTGAAACGAAATATCATCAAAAACAATCACGCTGGGCGGCTGTGGAACTTGAATATAACGGTTCACAGTGGTTAGTTAAAGGTGCATTCACTCATGAAGACTAATATTATAACCTATTTACTTGTACCGACGCTTATTCTTTCACCCCCTATAGCTTCCGCTTCTAGCTCTCACATTGAAGGCGATTCTGAAGGAAACACAATTGTCATAGGCAGAGGTGAGACCACAACTAATCCTGGTGGTTTTTCGTCTGTGGCTGAGCCGGCTGGGCCGGTAGATCCTGAAGCAGCTAAACGAGCCGCTGAAAAGTACTACCTCCACTGCGTCGCAATACCGACATTAGCCGCCCTCCTGGATAAAACCGAGGTAATCACCCCTGAAGAATGCAAAGCCCAAGCCAACACCGGCGCGCCCCTGGCAGCCGGTCCCACCACGGTCAGTAACGAACAAGTAGCCAGGCTCATCCCACACGGATCGGGTATCAACCGCTACCCGAGCGGGGAAATATTCGTTATTTTCAAGCAACCCATGATGGTATGGACC
>ERZ1699235.429-NODE-429-length-16851-cov-4.296819_pt1 | contig 16851 bp, 17 predicted proteins | sample MGYA00581546_ERZ1699235 | MGnify/ENA primary metagenome ERZ1699235 (study PRJEB42319, sample SAMD00040334) | human oral metagenome | material: saliva | host: Homo sapiens | study: EMG produced TPA metagenomics assembly of PRJDB4115 data set (Metgenomic analysis of... | reverse complement strand
CTACCATAGGGATACGGATGACTACCGCAAAGCAGTGGAGACACTACTCGTTGGTCAACAGTCCTGGTCGCGAAGGTCAAGACTAAGCTCATTACATCGCCCTATGGAGTTAAAGCTTGAACGAAAACAGATAATAAGTTTTTTAGTCCTGCCATTTTATGGCAGGATTTTCTGCTGTTTTAAAACAAAGAAAGGAGACAAACGATGCAAATTGACGATCATCCAGAACCGCACATACACAGCCAATCGCTGATTTGTGTCGTTCTGTCCCTATAAAGTGATTGGTCTCTGTGTATGATACTCTTCGAAAATCAAATTCAAACCACGTCAACGTCGCCTTGCCGTACTCAAGTACAGCCTGTGGCTAGTTTCCTAGTTTGCTCTTTGATTTTCATTGAGTATGAAATCACCATTCATACAGATAGGAGAAACCAATGAAAACTACAAAAGAAAGACTAGCAGCAGCTATTCAAACTCCATTAAAAGATAGTCTAGCTTTTTACCATACAAGTCTAAAAGGCTTAGACCAAGAACAAGTCGAAGAAAACCGTGACCTATATGGTGAAAACACCATTACCAAGGGTCAAGAGGATTCCATCTTTAAAAAGATTTATGAGTCCATTATCAATCCTTTCACAATCATTTTGCTTGTGATTGCCTTTATTTCTCTCGTTACAAACGTCTGGCTTGCCAAACCTGGCCAAGAGGACCCTACGACCTCTATTATTATCGTTGTCTTGGTTTTGATTTCAGGAGGCATCCGTTTTGTCCAAGAGTTGCGGAGCGACAAGGCGACAACCAATCTTTCAAAAATGATTGTCAACACTGCAACTGTTATTCGCGATGGTCTTGAACAAGAGTTGCCAATCGATGAGTTGGTTGTGGGAGATCTCGTGAAATTGAGTGCGGGAGACATGATTCCAGCAGATGTCATCTTATTCGAATCGCGCGACTTTTTCGTTCAACAGTCAGGTTTGACTGGAGAAAGTGATGCAGTTGAAAAGCTAGCTTTAAATAAAGCCACTGGTCAAAATGTAGATAGCCTCTTAGAAGCAGAATCTTTGGCATTCATGGGGACAAACGTTATCTCAGGAAGTGCGACAGCTATGGTTCTAGCAGTTGGTGATGACACCATGATGGGAGCCATTGAGCAAACTCTCAACACTTATGATGAACCAACTTCTTTTGAACGTGAAATGAACAGCATTTCCTGGCTCTTGATCCGCTTGATGCTTGTCATGGTTCCAATCGTGTTTTTCGCAAATGGATTGACCGATGGAGACTGGCTAGAGGCTGGAGTATTTGCCTTGAGCGTCGGTGTCGGTCTTACACCAGAAATGCTTCCGATGATTATTACAGCCAGCTTAGCAAAAGGTTCCATTATCATGGCCAAGGAAAAGGTAGTCATCAAAAAACTCAATGCTATCCAAGACTTAGGAGCAATCGATATCCTTTGTACGGATAAAACTGGAACACTAACACAAGATGAGATTGTCTTAGAATATCCCTTGGATATCCATGGTGATTTGGATATGGCGGTCTTAAGAAGAGCTTATCTAAATTCACATTTTCAAACAGGTTTGAAGAACTTGATGGACCGTGCCATCATCAGTAGAACTGAAAAAGAAGCCAAGGAACATGTTATCCTACAAAATTTGGATACTAGCTTCCAAAAAATCGACGAACTACCATTTGATTTTGAACGTAGACGCATGAGTGTTATCGTCAAAGATGATAGCAATGTTGTTAGTATGGTGACCAAAGGCGCCTTGGAAGAAATGTTGACCATTTCGACACATGTGGAATATCGTGGAGAAGTCATCCCTCTTACTGAAGACATTCGTCAAGAAGTGTTGGCGGAAGTTGGTCAATTAAACCGTCAAGGTTTACGTGTATTAGGTGTTGGTTACAAGTCAGGTCTACGTGAAGATTATGCCTATGCGGTGACTGATGAAAGTGACATGATCCTTACAGGTTACCTTGCCTTCTTGGATCCACCAAAACCATCTGCAGCACCAGCTATTCAAGCTTTGCTTGAGCATGGTGTCAGAACAAAGATTTTAACTGGGGATAATGAAAAAGTAACCCAAGCCATCTGTGAAAAGGTTGGTTTGGATGTTGAGCAGATGCTTTTGGGAGCTGATATCGACCAAATGACAGACCAAGAATTGGCAGAAGCGGTTGAAAGTGTAACAGTCTTTGCCAAATTGTCTCCTGACCAAAAAGCTCGAATTATTCTACAATTGAAGAAAAATGGTCATGCCGTTGGTTATATGGGTGACGGTATTAATGATGCCCCATCTATGAAGGTGGCAGATGTTGGAATTTCCGTTGATACAGCAGTAGATATCGCAAAGGAAACAGCTGATGTTATTTTGCTGGACAAGGATCTCATTGTTCTTGAAACAGGTATCGTTGAAGGCCGGAAGGTCTACGCCAACATGACCAAATACATCAAGATGACCGTTAGTTCAAACTTTGGGAATATCTTCTCACTATTGGTTGCAAGTATTTTCTTGCCATTTTTACCAATGGCTCCTGTTCATCTCATTGTCCTAAACCTAGTCTACGATTTATCTTGTGTGGCATTGCCGTTTGATAATGTGGATCAAGACTTCCTAAAACAACCCCATACATGGGAAGCAAAATCTATTACTAGATTTATGGTTTGGATGGGCCCAATCTCATCTGTCTTTGATATTTTGACCTTTATTTTCCTCTACTTTATTATTGTTCCTTTGATGACAGGCTATCATTATGTTCATGGTTCTGAATCTGCCCTTCAGTTTATTATCTTGTTCCAAACAGGATGGTTCATTGAATCTATGTGGTCTCAAACCATGGTTATCCATATGCTTCGTACGGCAAAAGTTCCTTTTGTACAAAGCAGACCAGCTTGGCTTGTAATCTTGACAACCTTGGTTGCCGCAATTTTCGTAACTAGTCTGCCTTATGGACCGCTAGTAAATATTCTTCGTTTAGCTCCATTAGGACTTCCTTATTTCTTGTTCCTAACCTGTATTATTTTCTTGTACATGTTTAGCGTCACAGTTATTAAGAAATTTTACATTAGGAAGTACAAAGAATGGTTATAGTTCGGTTTTTGTCAAGAAAAAAGATAGAAAACTGGGGAAAAAGTTAAATTTTTTTAAAAATAGGTCGCAAGTCGGATGTTTTTTATGGTATAATAGAATAAACTGATAGTAACATGTAGCGAAAGGGGTAGGTACATGATCAAAATTTATACAGTCTCAAGTTGTACTAGCTGTAAAAAAGCTAAGACCTGGCTCAATGCCCACCAGTTAAGTTATAAAGAACAAAACCTCGGTAAAGAGGGGATTTCTAGAGAAGAATTATTAGATATTCTAACAAAAACAGACAATGGAATTGCGAGCATTGTATCATCAAAGAATCGCTACGCTAAAGCTCTCGGAGTTGATATCGAAGATTTGAGTGTCAATGAAGTGCTTAATTTAATCATGGAAACACCACGCATCCTAAAAAGTCCAATTCTTGTTGACGAGAAACGTTTACAAGTTGGCTATAAAGAAGATGACATTCGTGCCTTCTTGCCACGCTCTGTCCGCAATGTAGAAAATGCAGAAGCACGTTTACGTGCAGCACTATAAAACATAAAGGCTGGGAGTGACTCCTAGCCTTATTTGATAGATAAATAAGGAAAAATAAATATGAAGAAGATAGTTATCGGTACAGTTGCGCTCCTATTTTTGCTAGCTGGCTGTGGACAGAAAAAAGAGTCTGCGGAACCTTCTAAAGATACAACGACAGAAGCTCTTCAATCAACTTTGCCTGTTCTAGAAAATGCCAATAACAATACAGTTGTAACCAAGACGCTTGTTCTACCTGCTGACGAAAATGGGGTTCAACAAACCCAGACCATTACCTATAAGGGCAAACAGTTCTTGACCTTAACGATTCAGCAAAAACGACAAGTTTCAGAAGACCTCAAGAACTTTATTGCAGAGCATGGATTAGAGGAAGCAAAAAAGGCCTTGAAAGAAGGAGAAGACAAGGATGAATCGGTCCAAGAAGCACGTAAAATTCCTGGATTTAACATTGAAACCAATCTTTTAAGTGAAACCGAGATTGAAACAAAAACAAGTTATGATTTTCAAGTTCTAGACGTTAAAAAGGCAAGCGAAAGCGAATATTTAAAAAATGTGGGATTAGAAAATCTACTAAAAAACGAACCAGAAGAATATATTGAAAATCGAGTTGCAAGTGGCGCGACTGTCCAGTAAGGAAGTCACAGAAAATCAGCAAAATCAGGCTGTGTCATTTGTAGAATGGCTGTGAATGTGCTATAATAGTACTATTCTAAGGAAAGAGGGTGTTAGAATGGGATTTACTGAAGAAACCGTACGTTTTAAATTGGATGATTCCAATAAAAAAGAAATTAGTGAAACATTGACAGAAGTCTATGCTTCATTGAATGAGAAGGGGTATAACCCTATTAATCAAATTGTGGGCTATGTTCTCAGTGGAGACCCAGCTTACGTTCCTCGTTACAATAACGCAAGAAATCAAATCCGTAAATACGAACGCGATGAGATTGTTGAAGAATTGGTCCGCTACTACCTTAAGGGACAAGGAGTCGATCTATAACCAATGAGAATTATGGGGTTGGACGTTGGTTCCAAAACAGTAGGAGTAGCGATTAGCGATCCGTTAGGGTTTACAGCACAAGGGCTCGAAATCATCCAAATCAATGAAGATCAAGGAGAGTTCGGTTTTGAACGACTCAAGGAATTGGTTGACACCTATAAGGTGGAGCGCTTTGTTGTTGGTTTACCTAAAAATATGAACAATACCAGTGGACCGCGGGTGGAAGCGAGTCAAGCCTATGGAGCAAAACTGGAAGAACTCTTTGGTTTGCCAGTGGAGTACCAGGATGAGCGCCTAACCACGGTTGCTGCTGAGCGCATGTTGATTGAGCAAGCAGACATTAGTCGCAATAAGCGTAAAAAAGTTATTGATAAATTAGCAGCTCAATTGATTTTGCAAAATTATTTAGATAGAAAATTTTAAGACAGAGGAGAAACTATGTCACACGATCACAACCACGATCACGAAGAACGTGAACTTATTACACTTGTAGATGAGCAAGGAAACGAAACTTTATTTGAAATCCTTTTGACTATTGACGGAAAAGAAGAATTTGGTAAAAACTATGTTCTTCTTGTACCAGTTAATGCAGAAGAAGATGAAAACGGTGAAGTTGAAATCCAAGCATACTCATTCATCGAAAATGAAGATGGAACTGAAGGTGAATTGCAACCAATCCCTGAAGATTCAGAAGATGAATGGAACATGATTGAAGAAGTCTTCAACAGCTTTATGGAGGAGTAAAAACATCCGGGGGATGTTTTTAGCCCTGCGCTAGAAAATAGAAACGCAGGTAGTCTGGGAGACTGTATCAGCCCAGTTCCTTGAAATAAGAGAGAGCTGGCGAGTCCGGGGGACGTTTTTAGCCCTGCTTCTAGAAATAAGAAAAAGCAGGAACGTTCGAGGGACGTTTTTAGCCCGTATCGAAATAAAATATAGCTAAATCAGTAAAAAGCGAAGAAATTCTTCGCTTTTTTATTAAGGATTAAGGAGATAAGCATGTTTGAAGTTGAAAAATGGCTTCATAGTCGGATTGGCTTGAATTTTAGATCAGGTTTAGGACGAATGCAAAGAGCGGTAGATTTGCTGGGGAATCCTGAGCAAACCTATCCAATTATCCATGTGACAGGGACAAATGGGAAAGGGTCGACCATTGCCTTTATGAGAGAGCTTTTTGTCTCTCACGGCAAGAAAGTTGGGACCTTTACTTCGCCCCATATTGTCAGCATTCATGACCGTATCTGTATTAATGGTCAACCTATATCGGACGAAGATTTTATTCGTTTAGCAGATCAAGTCAAAGCAATGGAGCAAAGACTTTTAGAAACCCACGATCAGCTATCTTTTTTTGAGTTGCTGACCTTGATTGCTTTGCTTTATTTTAAAGAGCAAAAAGTAGATTTGGTCCTACTGGAAGTTGGGATAGGTGGACTTCTTGATACCACTAATGTGGTGACAGGAGAAATTGCAATCATCACATCAATCGGCCTCGATCACCAGGAGACCTTGGGCGATAGTCTGGTAGCAATTGCTGAGCAAAAAGCAGGGATTTTTAAGCCCGGCAAGTCAGCTGTGATTGCAAATTTAGCACAGGAAGCTCAACTCGTTTGTCAAAGGACAGCTACTGATTTGGGTGTAAGTCTCTACCAAGCTGACCAAGATTTTTCTTTCAAGGATGGTCATTTTTCTTCTTCTCTTGCGAATCTGAACCAACTAAAACTAGGTTTGGAAGGGGCTTATCAAGAGGAAAACGCAGCTCTTGCCTTGCAAGCTTTTCTACTATTTATGGCACAAAGAGACGAGAAAGTAAATCAAGAAGCAGTACGCGCTGCCTTGCAAGCTACTAAATGGGCTGGAAGGCTAGAAGTTATCACGGAGCACATCTATTTGGATGGGGCTCACAATTTACCAGCTCTAGAGCGTTTGGTTGAATTTATCCAAGAGAAAATCCAGCAAGGGTACCAGCCACAAATTCTATTTGGTGCGCTAAAGCGGAAAGATTATAGTGGGATGCTTACTTATTTAACAGAGCATTTACCTGATGTAGCTCTCTATGTTACGAGTTTTGACTATCAGGGTTCCTTGGAAGAGCAAGACTTTGGAGATTATACAAGCATTGCTTCATATCGAGATTTTATAGATAATTTTGAGAGTTCTGCAGGGGAGCAAGACTTGCTATTTGTGACAGGTTCTCTCTATTTTATATCTGAGGTTCGCGCTTGTCTTATGAAACAAAAGTCATTTGATTGACCCTCCTATCTTTATTTGTTATAGTAAAGGTGTGGTGGCTCAGCAGGGTTATTCTGATTTTAAGCTACTAAAAGAAAGGAGACATTATGTCACTAAAAAAATTCACACTTTCTCTTGCTTCTTTGGCAAGTCTTAGTCTCTTAGTTGCATGTTCACCAAAAGAGCAAGCAATTCCTTCAACTCAAGCAAGTACTAGTACGGAAGTAACGACTGCTCAGTCAGCAGAAACGACTGTTTCTAGTTCGACTGCTAGCTCAGTAACGAACATTGATGGGACCTATAAAGGGCAAGATGAGGGAGATAGCATTACTCTCGTTGTTACTGGTAATACTGGAACATGGACAGAAGTAGAGCCTGATGGTGATCAGGAAATTAAGAAGGTCACTTTCGAACCAGAAAGTCAGAGAGTCTTTATTGGAGATGATATCAAGGTTTATGTAGCAGATGGCAATCAAATGATCATTGATGATATGGATCGCGAAATTTCTGATCGTATCGTTCTAAAAAAATAGATATCTTTTGTAAGGACTTGAATCTCGTTAACACGGATTCGGGTCCTTTTTTCTTTAATCGATTTTTGGCATAAAAAAATCCATACGATTAAGGTAGCTATTTTCTACCCAAAAAGTATGGAGGGATAGGTTTTATTAAAGGAACTGCTCTTGTAAAAAGTGAGCGACTCCGTCTTCTTCGTTGGTTAGCGGTAATTGCTCGTCTGCGAAAGAAAGTAGAGCGGGATTAGCATTTTTCATGGCATATCCTCTACCTGCAAAGGAGAGCATTTCTTGGTCATTGTGTTCGTCACCAAAGGCAATCAAGTTCTGTCTGTCTATATTCATGACATTGAGGAGGTATTCAAGGGCAAAGGCCTTGTGAACACCTTTTGGAGTACATTCAAGAATGTTCAAGGGACCGCCCCAAGTATTGATATTAAGCTGATGTTTGTAAAAGCTAGTCATCTCTTCTGCTAGTGCATATTTATCGTCTGCCCTAGTTTGTAATAAAATACAGTTAGGCCCCTTAGTCACTAAGTCAGACTTGAATTGATTTTCAGGGCGAAAGTTTTCAACACCAAACAATTTAGGATCTGCAATTTCCTTGTCTGGGGCTGTAATGTAAAACTTTTTACGGTATTCACCTGCGATAAAGTCTGCCTCGATATCCTCTTTTCGTTTTACGATATCCAAGAGATATTTTTTGTCCACAGTAAGGCATTTTTCATGTTTCCAAGCCCTACCAGGTAGGTGAGTGAGCGAACCGTTGAAGTTAATCATAGGAGTCTCAAGTTCAAGTTGGTCATAAAAATCTTTGGCCATACGATATGGGCGACCGGTTGCGATAACCACATGGTGGCCTTTCTTAGAAATTTTTTTAATGGTTTCTTTTGTAAAGTCAGAGAGTTTGCTTTCTCCATTAAGTAAGGTACCGTCTAAGTCCACGGCAATCATTTTTTTAGTCATAAAATCCTCCCGAATTTAGTTTCAGATAAGATGTTTCCTATTATATCAAAAAGCTGAAAGAAAAGCTGACTATAAGCAAAAATAAGAAGAATCATATCCTTTAAGAATTTTTAAAAATAGGAAAAACAGCTTGAAAATGTGAATGATTGATGATATAATAGTCATATTGTTCGTAAAATGACAAAGGAGATTAAAAATGGACAAACTATTTAAACTAAAAGAGCACGGGACAGACGTCCGTACAGAGGTTCTTGCTGGTTTAACAACTTTCTTTGCAATGAGTTATATTCTCTTTGTAAACCCTCAAATGCTTTCACAAACAGGAATGCCTGTTCAAGGTGTATTCTTGGCAACAATCATCGGTTCTGTTGTGGGAACTTTGATGATGGCTTTCTATGCTAACTTGCCATATGCACAAGCCCCAGGTATGGGACTAAACGCCTTCTTTACATTTACCGTCGTATTTGGGATGGGCTATACTTGGAAAGAAGCTCTTGGGATGGTCTTCATCTGTGGAGTTATTTCACTGATTATTACATTGACCAATGTTCGTAAAATGATCATTGAGTCTATTCCTACAACACTTCGCTCAGCAATTTCAGCTGGTATTGGTGTTTTCCTCGCTTACGTTGGTATTAAGAATGCTGGTCTTTTGAAATTCTCAATTGACCCAGGTACATATACTGTAGCAGGTGAAGGAGCAGATAAGGCTCAAGCGGCGATTACTGCGAATTCAGCAGCTGTTCCAGGATTGGTAGATTTCAATACTACAGCAGTATTAGTAGCTATTGCAGGCCTTGCCATTACAATCTTCTTTGTTGTTAAAGGTATCAAAGGTGGGATTATCCTTTCTATTTTAACAACGACTGTTCTTGCCATTGCGGTTGGTCTTGTTAATGTGTCAGGGATTGACTTCGCTAGCAACAATCTTTCATCAGCAGTTAACGACTTAGGTACTTTGTTTGGTGCTGCTCTTGGTTCAGAAGGTTTAGGATCTTTGATTTCAAATACTTCTCGTTTGCCAGAAACTTTGATGGCTATTCTTGCCTTCTCATTGACAGATATTTTTGATACTATCGGTACTCTTATTGGTACTGGTGAAAAAGTTGGTATCGTTGCGACAAGTGGTGAAAACCATGAGTCAGCTAAATTGGATAAAGCTCTTTACTCTGACTTGGTGGCAACATCAGTAGGTGCCATTGCAGGTACTTCAAACGTTACAACTTATGTTGAGTCAGCAGCAGGTATCGGTGCTGGTGGACGTACTGGATTGACAGCCTTAGTTGTTGCTATCTGTTTTGCCCTATCAAGCTTCTTTAGCCCACTTTTAGCGATTGTTCCAACAGCTGCGACTGCACCAATTCTGATCATTGTCGGAATTATGATGCTCTCTAACTTGAAAAACATTCCTTGGGATGATATGTCAGAAGCTGTTCCAGCCTTCTTTACATCTATCTTTATGGGATTCAGTTACTCAATTACAAAAGGGATTGCCGTTGGGTTCCTAACTTATACTTTGGCGAAGATTGTCAAAGGTCAAGTTAAGGAAGTGCATGTCATGATTTGGATTTTAGATGCTCTATTCATCTTGAACTACATCAGCATGGCACTTAACTAAAGACAAAAACTTTAAAAAAAGAAGGAGGAATATCCTCCTTTTTTATTACTAGAAATATCGCAAAAGAAAACTTTTTGGTATAATGATAACATGCACATAAAAAATGAAGATGAACTAATCGCTCTTGGGCAAGAGTTGGGTAGTCTACTTGAAAAAAATGATGTACTAATTTTAACCGGTGAATTAGGTGCTGGGAAAACAACACTAACAAAAGGTCTGGCTAAAGGCTTAGGGATTCATCAAATGATTAAGAGTCCTACTTATACTATCGTTCGAGAGTATGAAGGACGTCTACCCCTGTATCACTTGGATGTTTATCGCATCGAAGGGGATGCAGATTCGATCGACCTGGATGAATTTCTGTTTGGTTCAGGTGTGACAGTTATTGAGTGGGGGCATCTATTAGGTGATGCTCTTCCAGCCGACTATCTGGAATTAGAAATTCTTAAAGATGGTGAGGGCCGTGAAGTTGTCTTTCATGCCCACGGTCAACGAGCGGCAGAACTCTTGCAGAGGTTGACAGATGGAGTATGATCTTTTAATTCGTGAAGCAGAAGTAGAGGATGCTTCAGATCTTATTGCACTTTTGGACCAGATTGGTCATGAATCTAGCTTTACCAGTCTGGATGAAAATGGAATTGCAATGAATGAATCCCAAATGCGGCATTTTATTGATAAGCAGGCCCAATCGGATAATCAGATTACTCTGTTAGCTTTTTTGAATGAAGAATTGGCAGGAGTGATCAATATAACGGCTGATCAACGTCCGCGAGTTCGGCATATTGGGGATATCTTTTTGGGTATCAAAAAAGCCTATTGGGGAAATGGTCTCGGTAGTATCTTGATGGAAGAAGCTATTGAGTGGGCCCAATCGAGCGGAAGTATTCGACGTTTACAATTGACAGTTCAAAAACGAAATCTGGCAGCTGTTCATCTATATAAAAAGCTGGGCTTCATCATTGAAGGCCAGCAGGAACGCGGCGCTTGTATAGAAGGAGGAGAGTTTCTTGATGTTTACCTGATGGGTCGACTGATAGACGAATAAATATATGGCAAAAAAAATAATCGGAATGTTTTTAGGCTTTGTTCTTGTGACAGTGCTTGGTGTGGGAGCTTATGCCTATACTATCTACCAACAAAGTACACAGACTTTAGCCAAAACTTATAAACAAATCGGAGAAGAAACCAAGGTTATCGAGGCAACTGAACCATTGACAATCCTATTGATGGGGGTTGATACGGGGAATGTTGAACGTACAGACCCATGGGCAGGAAATAGTGATTCAATGATTTTGGTAACAGTGAATCCTAAAACCAAGAAAGTCGTTATGATGAGTTTGGAACGTGATATTCTGACACAAATCCAACAACCAGATGGTAGTGTTAGAGAAGCTAAACTCAACGCTGCCTATGCTGATGGTGGGGCAGAGCTTGCCATTTCGACCATTCAAAAAATGATGAATATCCATATCGACCGCTATGTGATGGTCAATATGCACGGTCTTCAAAGAATGGTTGATGCTGTCGGAGGTATCACAGTAAACAACACTCTAGGTTTCCCAATCTCTATCCAAGACCAGGAACCATTTAACACGATTTCTATCGGTGTTGGGGAACAAACCCTAAATGGTGACGAGGCGCTAGTATATTCACGCATGCGCTATCAGGATCCAGAGGGAGACTACGGTCGTCAGAAACGTCAGCGCGAAGTCATCCAAAAGATTGTTGAAAAAATTCTTAGTTTGAATAGTGTCAGCCACTATCAAGAAATTTTGAAGGCTCTTAGCGATAACATGCAGACAAATATCGAGATTACGACAACAACGATTCCTCAGTTGATGGGCTACCAAGATTCCTTTAAGAATATTGAGTCTCAGCAATTACGTGGAGAGGATGCAATGATTGACGGAATATCTTACCAAATCGTGACATCTGAGCATATGTTAGAGATGCAAAATCTTTTACGTCGTTCATTGGACAAACCAGAAGTTACCGAATTGGAGACAAATGTAGTCTTGTATGAAAATATTTATGGGCGTTTACCACAAACAACTGGTTCTGTTGCAGATCAAGAACAACAAGGCCAACAAGTACAACAAGAACAATAAGAAATGAAAACTAAAATCGTAGGAATTTTCCTGCGATTTTTTCAAAGAAATCCGAATAGATAGGTAGGAGGAAAAAATGAAAGCGGAAATCATAGCTGTTGGAACAGAGATTCTAACAGGTCAAATTGTCAATACCAATGCTCAGTTTTTATCTGAAAAGTTGGCTGAAATCGGTGTTGATGTCTACTTCCAAACGGCTGTAGGAGATAATGAATCTCGTCTCTTATCCTTGTTGGAGATTGCTAAGAATCGTAGCAATCTGGTTATCCTAACAGGAGGATTGGGACCGACAGAGGATGATTTGACCAAACAAACCTTGGCCCATTTTCTAGGGCGTGATTTAACTTTTGATGCTCAAGCACAGGCTAAACTAGATGACTTTTTTGCTCATCGACCGGACTATGCCCGAACTCCAAATAATGAACGCCAAGCTCAAATCGTTGAGGGTTCAATCCCGCTACCTAATGAAACAGGACTAGCAGTCGGAGGCATGATTGAGGTGGCTGGCGTGACCTATGTCGTCCTACCAGGTCCGCCAAGTGAACTGAAACCCATGGTTTTAAATGAACTGTTGCCAAGATTGACAACTGGAGCTAAGTTGTACTCACGTGTGCTACGTTTCTTTGGCATTGGCGAGAGCCAGCTAGTAACGATTCTGTCGGATTTGATTGAAGAGCAGACAGATCCAACCTTGGCCCCTTATGCAAAAACGGGAGAAGTGACTCTGCGTTTGTCTACCAAGGCTACTAGTCAAGAAGAAGCAAGAAAATCTTTGGATCGTCTTGAGGTTCAAATTCTTGCCCGCCAGACTTTTGAAGGTGTTGCTTTAAAGGATATCTGCTATGGTTATGGTGAGGAAGCGAGTCTAGCTAGTGTAGTTGTTGAGGAGTTGAAAAAGCAGCATAAAACCATAACGGCTGCGGAAAGTTTGACAGCAGGGCTTTTTCAAGCAACTTTGGCAGACTTTTCGGGAGTGTCAGCTATCTTTAAAGGTGGTTTTGTCACTTATAGTCTGGAAGAAAAGGCTAAGATGTTAGATATTCCACAAGTAGAGTTGGAAAAACATGGAGTTGTTTCAGCCTTTACGGCGGAAAAAATGGCAGATCAGGCACGGCTTAAAACTCAATCAGACTTTGGGGTTAGCTTGACAGGAGTGGCTGGTCCGGATAGTTTAGAAGGCCATCCAGCAGGCACAGTTTTTATCGGTTTGTCTCAAGCATCAGGCACAGAAGTTGTTCAGGTCAATATAGCTGGAAGAAGTCGAGCAGATGTTCGTAAAATTGCAGTCATGCATGCTTTTAACTTAGTTCGCAAAGCTTTATTAAGTGACTGACTTTTGATATAATAGAAGAAGGTTCTTAGAATCATTAAAATATAGGAGAACAAAATGGCGAAAAAACCAACAAAAAAATTAGATGAAATTGGGAAAAAATTTGGAGCTGATCGTGAAAAAGCTTTGAATGATGCTCTTAAATTGATTGAAAAAGATTTTGGTAAGGGCTCAATCATGCGCTTGGGTGAGCGTGCAGAGCAAAAAGTGCAAGTGATGAGTTCAGGCTCTTTGGCACTTGATATTGCACTCGGTTCAGGTGGTTATCCTAAGGGACGTATCATTGAAATCTATGGTCCAGAATCATCAGGTAAGACAACAGTAGCCCTTCACGCTGTAGCGCAAGCACAAAAAGAAGGTGGAATTGCTGCCTTTATCGATGCGGAACACGCTCTTGACCCAGCCTATGCAGCAGCTCTTGGGGTTAACATTGACGAATTGCTCTTGTCACAACCAGACTCAGGTGAGCAAGGTCTTGAAATTGCAGGGAAATTGATTGACTCAGGTGCGGTTGACCTTGTGGTTATTGACTCAGTTGCTGCCCTTGTACCTCGTGCGGAAATCGATGGAGATATCGGAGATAGCCACGTTGGTCTTCAAGCTCGTATGATGAGCCAAGCTATGCGTAAACTCGGTGCTTCTATCAACAAGACAAAGACAATTGCTATCTTCATCAACCAGTTGCGTGAAAAAGTAGGGGTTATGTTTGGAAATCCAGAAACAACTCCTGGTGGACGTGCCCTTAAATTCTATGCTTCAGTTCGTTTAGACGTTCGTGGAAGCACACAAATTAAGGGAACTGGCGACCAAAAAGATACTAACGTCGGTAAAGAAACTAAGATTAAAGTTGTGAAAAACAAGGTTGCTCCACCGTTCAAAGAAGCTCTTGTTGAAATCATGTACGGAGAAGGTATTTCTAGAACTGGTGAACTCTTGAAGATTGCTAGTGATTTGGATATCATCCAAAAAGCAGGTGCTTGGTACTCATACAAGGGTGAAAAAATCGGACAAGGTTCTGAGAATGCTAAGAAATACTTGGCAGATCACCCAGAAATCTTTGATGAAATTGACCACCAAGTTCGTGTTCAATATGGTTTAATTGAAGAGGAAGAAGGCTCTAAAGCAAGTGTAGCAGCTGATGCAGATTCTAACCAAGAAGTCACACTTGATTTGGGCGACGCTCTTGAAATCGAAATTGAAGAATAAAAAGAAAAGTAGCAGTAAAACTGCTACTTTTTGTTTCATGATGACTAGTGGTCACTAAAGCGTCGGTATTCGATACGAAAGTCGAAGTAGTTCTCTTCTTGCAATTTTTGAAAGATGTTCCGATAGGCCTCTTCATCAAAGTGGTCGCCACGATAGAGAATTTCGAAACTCATTCCCTCGTATTCCAAGAAGGCGTTGGCAGTTTTAAAGCCATTTTGTAAGTAAAAGTCCATGCGGGATTTTCTTTGTTCGAGATTGTCACAGTCTTCGTCTAATCGCTCCACTTCAAGAATCATGGTACGCTGGTAAAAATCAATGAGTTTTTCAATGATTTCTCTCCCGTAGCCATGACTGCGGAGATGGGGCATAATGGCAAAGAAGCTAATGTAGAAAGCTTTTTGATTAGAAATGGCAAAAGCGAAGCCGACAAATTCTTCTTCGTTATAAAAGGCGAAAAAGTGGGCGTCATCTCTATCCTGGTAACTTAAAAATTCCTCCAAAGAGACGCGTTCTTCTTCAGGGAAGGCCTCCTTGTTTAATTGTTCCACTTTCTCAAGGTCTGGGAATACATCTGTAATTAACTGACTTGTTAAGCTCATACATACCCTCCTTTTCTGTCACGATTATACCAGATTGTTTACATATAGGCAACGCTTTCTTAAGGAAACTCCCTTGTTCCTCAACTTGAAAGCTGATATAATAGCCTTATGAATAAAAAATCAACGGTGGACTTGATTCATGGTCCCATTCTTCCTTCACTGATTAGTTTTGCATTACCGATTTTACTGTCCAATATCTTTCAGCAACTATACAATACAGCTGATATTTTGATTGTTGGGCGTTTTTTGGGACAAAATTCCTTGGCGGCAGTCGGAGCTACGACAGCCATTTTTGATTTAATTATTGGATTTGCCCTCGGAGTCGGAAATGGGATGGGAGTTGTTATTGCCCGTCTTTACGGTGCTCGTAATTTTACAAAGATTAAAGAGGCTGTCGCAGCGACTTGGATTTTAGGTGCAATCCTGAGTGGTCTTGTCATGCTGATGGGATTCTTCGGTCTTTATCCGCTCTTACAATATCTCGAAACACCTGCAGAAATTCTCCCCCAATCTTATGAATACATCTCTATGATTGTCAGCTGTGTGGGAGTTAGCTTTGCTTACAATCTCTTTGCAGGATTGCTACGATCAATTGGTGACAGCCTTGCGGCGCTTGCCTTTCTTATCTTTTCAGCCATTGTTAATGTCATTCTAGATTTGTATTTTATTACACAACTGCAGTTGGGGGTTCAGTCTGCAGGTCTTGCAACTATCATCTCGCAAGGTTTGTCCGCTATTCTCTGTTATTTCTATATCCGCAAGAGTGTTCCAGAGCTTCTTCCAGAACTTAAACATTTCAGATGGAATAAGGATCTCTATGTCGATCTCTTGGAGCAGGGGCTAGCCATGGGGCTGATGGGTTCAATCGTCTCTGTCGGAAGTGTCATATTACAATCCTCTGTTAATGGCTTTGGAGCAGTGATTATCAGTGCCCAAACGGCAGCACGTAGAATCATGGCCTTTGCCCTATTGCCAATGACGGCAATTTCGGCTTCTATGACGACTTTTATCTCTCAAAACTTTGGGGCAAAACGTCCAGATCGTATCGTCCAAGGTCTTCGTTTAGGGAGCTATTTGAGTATGGCTTGGGCTACCTTTGCTTGTGTGTTCCTATTTTTTGCAAGTCCTAGCCTAGTTTCTTTCTTAGCGAGTTCAACAGATGGTTACTTGATTGAAAATGGAACCTTGTACCTACGTATTAGTTCTGTTTTCTATCCGTTTTTGAGTCTTTTATTGATTTATAGAAATAGTTTGCAGGGCCTCGGTCAAAAACTCTTACCCCTCATATCTAGTTTTATCGAGTTTATCGGGAAAATTGTTTTCGTCGCTTGGATTATTCCTTGGGCAGGTTATACAGGTGTGATTCTATGTGAACCGCTACTTTGGCTTGTTATGACTGCACAGCTTTATATCTCACTCTCTCAGCACCCTTGGATAAAAGAAGGCAAGAAAATCTTGGCTGTCGGCGGACAATCCTAGCTTCATTTATAAAAGAAAAATCCATTTCCTCTAGTGAAAATCGACTAGACTTGTGTTATAATAAGAAAGATTAAAATGTGAAAAAAGGAGATTCCTAATGGGACGTAAATGGGCCAATATCGTAGCCAAGAAAACGGCTAAAGATGGAGCTAACTCTAAAGTATATGCAAAATTT
>ERZ1699235.385-NODE-385-length-18343-cov-3.168808_pt1 | contig 18343 bp, 15 predicted proteins | sample MGYA00581546_ERZ1699235 | MGnify/ENA primary metagenome ERZ1699235 (study PRJEB42319, sample SAMD00040334) | human oral metagenome | material: saliva | host: Homo sapiens | study: EMG produced TPA metagenomics assembly of PRJDB4115 data set (Metgenomic analysis of... | reverse complement strand
ATACCATAGTAATAAGAACGATATATATTGTGGTTTAATGACCGATTTGGGTTTAATTCCATTTTTTTTCTTATCAACTTTGCTTTTGTGCCATTTATTTGTTATCTTTGCGCTTAGATTTAAATAAAAAGGAGTTCTAAGACTATATATGGGCAAAATAAAGACAATAGGTATTCTGACCTCTGGCGGTGACGCCCCTGGAATGAACGCAGCAATACGTGCTGTGACCAGAGCCGGCATCTATAATGGTTTTGAAATCAAAGGTGTCTATCGTGGTTATGAGGGATTGATTACGGATGACATTAAGCCTTTTACCACTGAGAATGTTAGCGGTATTATCGGTCAGGGCGGTACAATCCTCAAGACGGCACGCTCAAAAGGTTTTAAAACGATGGAAGGACGTCAGCAGGCATACGATAACCTTGTCAAGGAGGGTATTGATGCGTTGGTTGTCATTGGTGGTAATGGCTCGTTGACGGGTGCGATGATGTTTGCACAGGAGTTTGATTTCTGTTGCATCGGTCTGCCGGGTACGATAGATAATGACCTCTATGGTACGGACAGCACTATCGGTTATGACACGACGATGAACACAATTATGGAGTGTGTCGACCGTATTCGTGATACCGCTCAGAGCCATGAACGCATCTTCTTTGTAGAAGTAATGGGACGTGATGCTGGTTTCCTTGCACAGAACTCGGCTATTGCCAGCGGTGCAGAGGCAGCGATTATTCCAGAAGACTCTACTAACGTCGACCAGTTGGGTCGCTTCATGGAACGTGGTATTCGTAAGTCTAAGAGAAGTTGTATCGTCATTGTCTCTGAGAGCCCTAAGTGTGGAGCTATGTATTATGCTGACCGTGTACGCAAGGAGTTCCCTGACTATGACGTACGTGTGTCAATTCTTGTCACTTGCAGCGTGGTGGTCGTCCTTCAGCACGCGACCGTATCCTTGCAAGTAGTACGGGTGTTGGTGCTATTGAGGCCATTATGCAGGGACAACGTAATATTATGGTAGGTGTTAGAAACAATGAGGTAGTTTATGTTCCATTGTCTGAGGCAATCCGTTCAGATAAGCCTTTCGACAAGAAACTTATTAAGGTGCTCGACGAGTTGAGCATCTAAGAGGGGATTTTTCCACCTTATTTATATATAGAGGAAATAATAATAAAAAACAACAAAGATATTTATGTCACAGATTAATGGGCGCATCTCCCAGATTATCGGTCCAGTTATCGATGTCTACTTTGATACCAAGGGAGAGAATCCTGAGAAGGTTCTGCCAAAGATTCATGATGCCCTACGCGTAAAACGTGCGAATGGGCAGGATTTGATTATCGAGGTACAGCAGCATATTGGTGAAGACACCGTGCGCTGTGTGGCTATGGATAATACGGATGGTCTGCAGCGTAACCTTGAGGTTGTGCCAACAGGCAGTCCTATCGTTATGCCAGCTGGTGACCAGATTAAGGGTCGTATGATGAACGTTATCGGTCAGCCTATCGACGGTATGGAGGCACTGAGTATGGAAGGTGCTTATCCTATCCACCGCGAGGCTCCAAAGTTTGAAGACCTCTCTACGCATAAGGAGATGCTTCAGACCGGTATTAAGGTCATCGACTTGCTTGAGCCTTATATGAAGGGTGGTAAGATTGGTCTCTTTGGTGGTGCCGGTGTAGGTAAGACGGTGCTTATCATGGAGTTGATTAACAACATCGCTAAGGGTCACAATGGTTACTCTGTATTTGCCGGTGTAGGTGAACGTACACGTGAGGGTAACGACTTGATTCGCGATATGTTGGAGTCAGGTGTTATCCGTTATGGTGAGAAGTTCCGCAAGGCAATGGATGAAGGCAAGTGGGACCTTTCGCTTGTTGATCAGGAAGAATTGCAGAAGTCGCAGGCAACACTTGTCTATGGACAGATGAATGAGCCACCAGGGGCACGTGCTTCAGTGGCACTCTCTGGTCTGACCGTTGCTGAGGAGTTCCGCGATCACGGAGGTAAGAATGGTGAGGCAGCAGATATCATGTTCTTCATCGATAATATCTTCCGTTTCACGCAGGCTGGTTCTGAGGTATCAGCGTTGTTGGGTCGTATGCCATCAGCCGTAGGTTATCAGCCTACTTTGGCAAGTGAGATGGGTACGATGCAGGAGCGTATTACTTCTACAAAGCATGGTTCAATTACTTCAGTACAGGCGGTTTACGTGCCTGCTGATGACTTGACTGACCCTGCTCCAGCTACTACCTTTACCCACTTGGATGCAACGACAGAGTTGAGCCGTAAGATTACTGAGCTTGGTATCTATCCTGCGGTAGACCCATTGGGTAGTACCTCACGTATTCTTGACCCACTGATTGTTGGTAAGGACCACTATGAGTGTGCGCAAAGAGTAAAGCAGTTGCTTCAGCACTATAATGAATTGCAGGATATCATTGCCATCTTGGGTATGGACGAGTTGTCAGACGAGGATAAGTTGGTTGTGAACCGCGCTCGTCGTGTACAGCGTTTCCTCTCTCAGCCATTTACTGTTGCTGAGCAGTTCACTGGTGTTAAGGGTGTTATGGTACCAATCGAGGAAACCATCAAGGGCTTCAACGCTATATTGAATGGTGAGGTTGACGACCTCCCAGAGCAGGCGTTCTTGAACGTTGGTACAATAGAGGATGTCAAGGAGAAGGCTAAGCGTCTTTTGGAGGCTACTAAGTAATCATCTTCTTGCACAAACTGAATAATAATTGAATTGTCTATGTTGACACTTAGAATAGTTTCTCCCGAAAGGATTGTCTTTACAGGCGAGGTGGATAGTGTGCTGGTTCCTGGTACAGTGGGACCATTTGAGATTCTCAATAATCACGCGCCTATCATCTCTACACTCGTTGAAGGCAAGGTAGCTTACAGCGTAAAAGGTGATACTAAGGAACTTCATATCGTTGGCGGATTCGTTGAGGTGAAGAAGAACTTGGTCAGTCTTTGCGTAGAAATCTAAAAGATATAACCGACAGACAGCTGAATACGGATAATGGATGTTAACAAAGTGTATAAGAAGTACTATAAGAATAACTTGTGGATTATCGCAGGTCTTTATCTTATTGGCTTACTCGTTGTGCAGCTAACGCAGCAAACGGCTTATATCAATTTGCTGACTATCAGTGCTGTTTACTCACTTATCACCTCTTCCATCTATGGAGGAGCATGGAAAGCGATAGCCAGTCAGTCGCCCACGGTTATGAATAACTTCTATCTTGCGGGCTCTGGTTTTCGTATGCTGTTGGCATTCTTGACTGTTGTCGTTTATGCAATGGTGGTGAAAGAACGCGCAATGGTAATCGGCTTTGTCGTTATCTTTATGATATTCTATCTTGTGCTGTTGGCATTCGATACCGTCTATTTTTACAAAGTGGAAAAGAACAATAAAATTAATAATTAACGAATGAAATATCTCAAGCATCTGATTTGTATGGTGATGATGCTCTTCCTGCTTCTGCCTGGTGCTGTTGCATCAGAGAGTAAAGGGGAGGGTGTTAACCTGCAGGAGATATTGTGGGGACATATCAAGGACTCATACGAGTGGCATGTAACCAATATCGGTGATAAGCCAATCATCATCAACCTGCCAGTCATTGTGAAGACATCAAATGGTTGGTACACGGGTTGTGCTGAGGACTTTGCAGAAGAGCCGTTAGAAGAAGGTCCACATGCGGGCTATCGTCCTTGTAAAAACAACCCAGACCTATTCATAGCAACGAAGGGAAACTACGAACGTCGCATCGTTGAGTTGCAGAAGGACGGCACAGAAGTGCGCCCTCTCGACCTCTCTATCACGAAGTCGGTGTGTGTACTCTTCATTGATGCCATCATTCTCTTACTGTGTATCTTGATTCCAGCACGCTGGTGTCGTCGCCATAAGGTTACCGATAAGGCACCAAAAGGCTTCACGGGTCTGATGCATATGTTTGTAATGTATGTCTATGATGAGGTTATTAAACCGACATTAGGTAAGGACTCAGAGAAGTATGCACCTTATCTTCTGACGTGTTTCTTCTTCATCTTCGTGGCTAATGTCATGGGTATTGTGCCATTCCCACCAGGAGGTGGTAACCTTACGGGTAATATAACCATCACCTTCTTCTTGGCTATTTGTACGTTCTTAGTAACCAACTTCTCAGGAACAAAGCATTATTGGAAAGATATCTTTTGGCCAGACGTACCCGCATGGTTGAAAGTTCCAGTGCCTTTGATGCCTGTGATAGAGATATTTGGTATCTTCACAAAACCTTTCGCATTGATGGTTCGTCTTTTTGCCAATATGATGGCAGGACATGCTATTGCGTTGGCTTTAACCTGTATCATCTTCATCATGGCAACGATGGGTGTTGTCCTGAGTTCTTCCATGACGATTGTGAGTGTGGGTATGAGTATCTTCATGATGCTTTTGGAGATTTTGGTTAGCTTTATTCAAGCTTTGGTATTCACGATGTTGAGTGCTGTGTTTATCTCTTTGGCACGTGTTCATGAGGCAGAAGGGTAAGAAGGAGTGAAGGAGATAAATACTTTTCACCCCCCTATTAATAGATAAGAAATAAAAAATAATTAATAATTAAAAGAAAGAAACTATGTTGACATCATTGTTATTAGCAGCAGAAACTGCAAAGTTAGGCGCCGCTATCGGTGCAGGTATCGCAGCCGTAGGCGCAGGTCTTGGTATTGGTCGTATCGGTGGTCAGGCTATGGATGCTATGGCTCGCCAGCCAGAGAAGATCGGTGAGCTTCGTTCTGCTATGATTATTGCAGCCGCATTGGTTGAGGGTGTTGCCTTCTTCGCTGCAATTATCGCTCTCCTCTGTGTATTCTAAACTACTCAGAGAATTATTAAACAAATTGGTAAGAAAAGTAATTTAGCAGCTTATGTCATTATTATTGCCAGATAGTGGCTTACTCTTTTGGATGACCCTTGTCTTCTTAGTGGTCTTCTTCATCTTATGGAAGTGGGGATTCCCTTCTATCATCAAGATGGTGAACGAGCGCAAAGAGTACATTGACGAGAGTCTTGCAAAGGCAGAAGAAGCCAACTTGAGGCTTGCCAACATTCAGAAACAAGGTGAGGAGCTGCTTATGGAAGCACGTGAGAAACAGGCGCAAATCCTTAGAGAGGCGTCTGAGACACGTGACACCATAGTCGGACAGGCACAGGAGAAGGCACGCGACGAGAGTGCTCGTATCCTTTCTGAAGCCAAGGCAGAGATTGAAAGTCAGAAGCAGGCTGCCATCCGCGACATCCGTTCGCAGGTTGCAGAGCTTTCTGTGCAGATTGCTGAGAAGATTCTGCATAAGGAACTGTCTGGTTCTGCCGAGCAAACTCAGCTTATCAACAGCTTATTGGATGAAGTTGCTTCTTCTAACGGAACAGAAAGTAAATAATCGCTTATGAATACAGGTGTAATATCGGTTCGCTATGCTCGTGCGCTGTTGAAGTCTGCCTGTGAGCAAGGTATCGAGGACAAGGTGTATGCTATTATGCAAACACTTGCCCAGAATTACCTTCAGGTGCCCGAACTCCGCATGACGATTGAAAGCCCGATGCTTCCGAAGGACAAGAAGCGCAAGCTATTGGAAGTAGCCTGTGGCGACGACTGTCCTGAGCTTGTTGGTAACTTCCTTTCCCTTGTCTTGAAGGGAGATAGAGAGGAGTTGCTACAGCTTATGGCGAATGACTATGTCGCTCTGTATCGTAAGCAGAAGAACATCATTCGCGGAAAGGTCATCACAGCCTCGCCTGTCTCTTCCCAGACGGAAGACAAGATGAAAGCACTGGTACAATCCAGAGCACAGGGAACCGTTGAGTTCAACACTGAGGTTGACCCTTCACTCATAGGTGGCTTTATTCTTGAGTACGATACTTACAGAATGGACGCCAGCGTGAAGAGCAAACTGAATGCTATCCTCACACAATTAAAAAAGTAATTAGATTAATAACATGTCAGATAAAATTAAACCAAGTGAGGTGTCTGAGATTCTTTTGAAAGAACTTCAAGGCATCAACTCTGAGGAGAAGTTTGATGAAGTCGGTAGCGTACTGACCGTCGGCGACGGTGTAGCACGTGTCTATGGTCTTCGCAATGCTGAAGCCAACGAGTTGCTTGAATTTGAGAATGGCACCATGGCTATTGTCATGAACTTGGAGGAAGACAATGTAGGTTGTGTCCTTCTTGGTCCTACTGAAGGTATCAAGGAAGGTCAGAGCGTGAAGCGTACACACCGTATTGCCTCTATCCGTGTCAATGACAACTTCTTGGGACGTGTAGTCAATCCGCTTGGAGAGGCTATCGATGGTAAGGGTGAAATCGACTTGACTGACTCTTTCGAAATGCCATTGGACCGTAAGGCGCCAGGTGTTATCTATCGTCAGCCAGTGAAGGAACCACTCCAGACGGGTCTGAAGGCTGTTGACTCAATGATTCCTATCGGTCGTGGTCAGCGTGAGCTTATCATTGGTGACCGCCAGACAGGTAAGACAGCTATTGCCGTTGATGCTATCATCAATCAGAAGAGCTTCTACGAGCAGGGTAATCCTGTTTATTGTATCTATGTTGCCATCGGTCAGAAAGCTTCTACCGTTGCTACATTGGTGCAGAACCTCAAGGAGCGTGGCGCATTACCTTATACAATTATCGTAAGTGCTACGGCGGCTGATCCTGCAGCTATGCAGTATTATGCTCCATTTGCCGGTGCTGCCATTGGTGAGTACTTCCGCGATCGTGGCTACTCAGCCCTCGTTATCTACGATGACTTGTCAAAGCAGGCTGTTGCCTATCGTGAGGTATCATTGATTCTCCGTCGTCCTTCAGGTCGTGAGGCTTACCCTGGTGACGTCTTCTATCTTCACTCTCGTCTGCTTGAGCGTGCTGCACGTATCAACAACCAGCAGGAGATAGCAGAGAAGATGAACGACCTCCCAGAGTGTATGAAGGGCCATGTACGTGGTGGTGGTTCACTCACCGCACTGCCTATCATTGAGACGCAGGCAGGTGACGTGTCAGCCTACATTCCTACTAACGTGATTTCCATTACCGACGGTCAGATTTATCTTGAGTCCGACCTCTTCAATCAGGGCTTCCGTCCAGCTATTAACGTAGGTATCTCCGTATCTCGTGTAGGTGGTTCAGCACAGGTTAAGAGTATGAAGAAGGTAGCTGGTACGTTGAAGATTGATATGGCACAGTATCGTGAGTTGGAGGCATTCTCTAAGTTCTCATCAGATATGGACAAGGTCACAGCGATGACCCTCGACCGTGGACGTAAGAACAACCAGTTACTTATCCAGCCACAGTACAGTCCAATGCCTGTGGGTGAGCAGATTGCAATCCTCTACTGCGGTGTACACGGCTTGATGCGCGACGTACCTGTTGATCAGGTTCGCCAGTGTCAGGACCAGTTCCTTGAGACCATGCGCACTACTCATGCCGACGTCATCAGCGATTTGGCTGCTGGTAACCTTGAAGAAACTTCTATCAAGGTAATCGAAGAAGTCATGGGCAATATTGCCGGACAATATAAATAAAGACAACACAGAATGGCATCCTTAAAGGAAATCAAGACTCGTATAGCCAGTGTTCAGAGTACTCGTAAGATTACGAGTGCGATGAAGATGGTTGCGTCGAGTAAGTTACACCATGCCCAGAATGCCATCGAGAGTATGCTTCCATACGCGGCTATGCTCGAACACATTCTTAAGGCTTTCCTTGTCTCTACGCCCGATACGGATACTCCGTTCGACGTGCAGAGACCAGTGAAACGTGTTGCCTTACTCGTGTTCTCCTCAAACAGTTCTCTCTGTGGTGGATTCAATGCGAATGTCATCAAGCTGATGCAGCATACGATAGACGAATATCATGCGCAGGGCTTGACCGACAAGGATATTGTCATCTATCCTGTAGGACGAAAGGTGTATGAAGCAGCAAATAAGCGTGGGTATACCTGTGTATATCCTTATCCGTTGCTTGCTGATAAACCAAATTTTGAGGAGTGTCGCAATATTGCCATGGAGTTAAGCCAGAAATGGTTGAAGGGCGAGTTTGATAAGGTGGAGATTATCTACCATCATTTCAAGAGTGCAGGAAGCCAGATTCTCCAACGTAAGAATTTCCTTCCAATTGACCTTGAGGAAGAAGTCAATGCCGACTCTACGCGCGATCTTTCATCGAATGTATCGACAAAGGCTGCACAGGAATATCTCAAGAGGAAAGGACAGTCTGGAACACAGAAATCTAATAATGAGGCTGTTGTTCCTCTGAATGATAACTTCATCATTGAGCCAGACCTGCGCACAGTCTTGAAAGCATTGGTACCGAAACTGCTGAATAACATGGTTTATACTGCTCTTCTTGACAGTAATGCCTCTGAGCATGCAGCACGAATGGTTGCCATGCAGACCGCAACAGATAATGCTGACGACCTGCTTCGTGGACTCAACTTGCAGTATAACAAGTCGCGTCAGGCAGCCATTACGTCTGAGTTGCTCGATATTGTTGGCGGTACGGTAAATAACTAATTTCTTGCTTGCCCTCGGGGAAGGCAGTGAAAAGAATCTAATAGACAGGGATAAGCTCTTTGCTTGTCCCTGTTTTTTTTGATTAATTGGGCTAATTAGGCTAATTAGCCTAATAATTAATAAGCCTTATTAGCCCAATAATTAATTAGCCTTATTAGCCCAATTAGCCTCATAAGCCCAATAATTATACTATCACGGTAATCACGCCCCTCCCTTTGGGGGAGGGGATGGGGGAGGGGCTGCTTCCCTTTTGTCCTAACTTTTCATCCCCTTTTCCCCTATTTCATGCCCAATTGGCTTCTAAAAGACGCCCAATAGGCTTGCAAAAGGTGCTCTTTAAGGCTTCAATAGATGCCCTTTTAGAGGCTTAAAGAGCACCTATTGAAATGCTGTTTTTTAATCACTTGATAAACAGATTGTTGTAAAGATGCTGGAAGGATGAATTTTCCTTCCTTTTAAAGTGAAATAGTCTGTTGGTTTTGTAATGTTTTTTCGAAATCAATTGCGTGTTTTAAGATAAATTGTTGAGTCTTTTTTATAATGGAATTTACTCAGAACTATCTATGACCTTTCTTCTATGATTTACCATGCGAAGTCAATATAGAGTTTTGCTAATACGTGTTTACTCTATATTGTTATCTCCAAAGTAATAATTTGGCAAGTCTGGATTAGGTAGTAACCTTGTAAGAAGTTTTATACGCTTGTGGTATAAGGGGAAGTAATCTTGTTTTTGTTTGGATTTTTAGGTAAAATTTCTTACCTTTGTGTTAGACATTAAATTTAAAGCTTATGGGCATTATAGCATCACTTATTATTGGAGCCATTGCAGGATGGTTAGGTGGACTTATCTATAAAGGTAGCGGTTTGGGACTTTTTGGAAATATCATTGTTGGTATTCTTGGAGGTGGCGTAGGATCTTGGCTTTTAGGAAGTGTGCTTCATATTTCACTTGGTGACGGGTGGATAGGTTCTATCATCACGGGTGCTATAGGTGCTGTTGTGGTTTTATTCTTATTAAACATTGTGTTTGGAAAGAAAAAATAAGGATGCTAAAGTGGCTGTTTTAACCCAAATAAGTCATTAGAGCCTAAATATATATTGTTTTATTATTGAGTAGATGTTTTGCTTTGTAGCACAGGCGTAGCAGCAGACTATGATAAGTTATAAAGACAGACAAGGAACTGATAAAAAAATAAAAGATGGTAGGAACACTACTATAGTTAAATAATTAATAAACGTAAAGCCCCGAAATGTCATACATTTTGGGGCTTTACTTTTATGTTTTCTCTCTACTATCTCTTTCCGTTAGCAGTCCATATTTTGCCATCTTTAGTGTATAGAATATTCAATGATGAAGCATTGATTCTAATTATTTTTACGCCTTCTTTCAAGTTGATATTTACTAAAGTGTGGTCACCTTCCTTCTTAAAGGTTACGCCTTTAAGGTCAGGGATTCCATCTGAAAATCTAAAATAGTAGCTACCAGCTGCTTTAATGACGGTTATAGAACCATTATCGGCACTTTTCTTTATTTTATCACCTGAATAAGTGATTCTTCCTTTGTATGTTCCTACAAAGATGTCATTGTCTGCAGGGTCATCTGTCTTGCTACAAGAGATTGAAGCAAGAGCTACTATGAATAAACAAATCAAAGTAGCTAAACTGAAGATTCTTTTCATAAATAATTTGATTTTAAGGGTTACTAATCAGCTAAGTTATTTCTTAACTTTTTCTTTCAATGATGCTAATTTCTCTTCTAATAGCTTAACAAGGTCTTCAGGTTTACTGTTTGAATCTGATAAAAGATTGTCAACCTTTTCTTCTAAAGTGCCTTTTAACTCCATTGATTTATCACGCATTTTTCTTGTAAGACTATCTATTTGGTCTTTTAGTTCATCAACTTTATCACCTATAGAATTCTTTTTACATAAGGTTTTATCCTTGTTAAGTACAAAAAGTACACCTATACCTGCAACTGTTCCAGCTGCTACTCCTAATAAAATGCTTCCAATTTTCGACATAGTCTTAGATATGTTTTAATTAGTTTAAAAATATGCTGTCGTTGTAAATATAACAAATAAATTTGATATAAGCAATATTGATGTGAGAATTGTGTGGTAATTTTATAAAGAATAACATTTTCCATGGTTGTTGTGATAATATTTTATATATTAATAAAAATCACTATCAGCGCCTTTTAAAAACAATGTTTACTTGATAGCAATACAATTTTTACAAAAAAAGTCAAGTCTATATAACTATCTTCTACATTCAATTTTAGCGTTTTTGTTTATGTATGTAAGTATAAAAAAAATACCAAACCCGTGGTGGTTTGGTACTTCTTACTCTTGTATTGTACTATTATTATGGTAAAATAATTAGTTCAAGGCTGTCAGATTTGACTTTCACTTTCAGCCAGTCATATAGCTGTTTTCTGTTGTCTTTGGCAAGTGTCTTGTTTGTTTTGACTATAGCCACGATATGATGTTTTATTGAAGCAGAATCAACGAAAGACTCAGATGCTTTTGAAAGTATGATACTCTTTGCTGAGGGGCATACGACTTTAAGTTCTTCTCGCATGTCGTTAGCAAGTACAGGATAATGCGTGTAAGAGTTTAGCTGCTTCTGTAATACATCATTTCTATATGCAAGTTCTTGCCATTCAGCCGTATTTTTTTCTCCTACCATCAACTGACCTTTATTCTTGTGCTGTAGGAGTAATAAGCTATCAGAGTTAGATCCTTGTATCACCTTTAGTGCGTAGCCATCAAGCTGATAATTAGCCATCGTTTTTTGTGCTTTAGCTATCGAATCAGTTGATATCGGATTGCCCACCGCTACCACATGGAGGGTTTTGGTTTTTAGGTCGTATTGGTGTGAGAGAATGTTTGTTCCGCTATAATTAAGTTCCTTTGTAACGAAATTCTCTATGTTATTTTCAAATACACTTTGCTTAATGATGTTCCATGTCATGTAGCTTGCAGGGATAATTGTGATAATGATAATGCTGACGATGTAAAGATTTACTCGTCTCATTTGTTCACGATTGATAAACTGCTTTCTGTGAAAACGCAGAAAGCGTACACCAAGACAGGTTGTAAAAGCAATGAAAACAGTATTGATGAAATAAAGGTAAAATGCTCCAAAGAAGTAGGATGTGTTTTGTACGGCCAGTCCATAACCTGCTGTACAAAGTGGTGGCATTAAGGCTGTGGCAATGGCAACACCCGGCACCACGTTGTTTCTTCCTTTTGTTGACATAGCTAAGAATCCAGCAGCACCACCAAAAAGAGCTATCAATACGTCATAAAGGGTAGGCGATGTGCGTGCTAAGAGTTCGGATTGAGCATCCGTGATAGGTGAAAGTGTAAAGTAGATTGTTGCAGTAATAACGCTAATGAATGTACTTACCAAATAGTTTTTTATGGACTGTTTGAACAAGTCCAAGTCAGCAATTCCAAGAGCTAATCCCATACCGATGATTGGTCCCATCAGTGGAGAGATGAGCATAGCACCAATAATTACTGCTGTTGAATTGACATTTAAGCCTAAGGATGCAATAAATACGGCAAAGATAAGTATCCAGAGATTAGAACCTTGAAAGTTGATGCCATTAGTTATTTGTTTAATAACATATTTTTCGCCGTCTTTGTAAGGTAAGACATTGAAATAACTCTTAATTATCTGCCATAAAGTTTGATTGTTATTTTCCTGCATTTTGTTTTTTTTGCAAAGATACTGAATTTAATGGAAAGTTTCAAGCAGTTTCTTGATTAACTATTAGGGAGTGGGCTGTTATTTGTGAGCGTATATTCTTTTCGTTTCAAATAACAACAAGATTGGTTAAGATAAGGCTCCGTTGTAGTGCACAGCCGATATGCAATTACGATAGTCCTATATATGAATAGGTGTTCTGATCAACAAAGAGCTAAGAGAATAAAAAAAGAGTACCAAGAAAACTTGATACTCTTTTTATTTATGTTAGATTTTAGTGTGCAAATTACTTGCCACCCTCCATTTTCTTCTTCAAGTCAGCAAGAACGCCGAGGTCACCGAGAGATGTACCTGCAGCAACGTTGTTGATAGCAGCAGCGTCGCCCTTTGGCTTGCCAGGAGCTGCTGGACGCTGGCGACGTGGCTCTTCCTTAACCTCCTCGAATGTACGAGAGTGAGAGAGGATGATGCGCTTAGTGTCCTTAACTAACTCGATTACCATGAATGGGAGAACCTCACCAAGCTGTGCCTGTGTGCCGTCCTGTTTAACAAGGTGCTTTGGAGTAGCGAAGCCCTCACCACCCTCGTTGAGAGTGATAACAGCACCCTTGTCCATAGACTCGGTAATCTTACCCTCGTGGATTGAACCTGGAGTGTAGATTGCCTCGTACTCATCCCAAGGATTAGACTCGAGCTGCTTGTGACCGAGGCTCAAGCGACGATTCTCCTTATCGATTTCGAGAACAACAACCTCAATCTCAGAACCCTGTGAAGTGAACTCAGATGGGTGCTTAACCTTCTTAGTCCAAGAGAGGTCGCTGATGTGGATAAGACCGTCAACACCTTCCTCAAGCTCTACGAAGATACCGAAGTTAGTGAAGTTGCGAACCTTTGCAGTGTGCTTAGAGCCTACTGGATACTTAACCTCGATAGCCTCCCATGGGTCTTCCTTGAGCTGCTTGATACCGAGAGACATCTTACGCTCGTCGCGGTCGAGTGTGAGGATAACTGCCTCAACCTCGTCACCAACCTTCATGAACTCCTGTGCAGAACGCAAGTGCTGGCTCCAGCTCATCTCTGAAACGTGGATCAAGCCCTCTACGCCTGGCTGAATCTCTACGAATGCACCGTAGTCAGCCATAACAACTACCTTACCCTTAACGTGGTCGCCAACCTTGAGGTTAGGATCCAAAGAATCCCAAGGGTGCTGAGTGAGCTGCTTGAGACCGAGAGCGATACGCTTCTTCTCCTCATCGAAGTCGAGGATAACAACGTTGATCTTCTGGTCGAGAGCAACAACCTCATGTGGATCACTTACGCGACCCCATGATAGGTCTGTGATATGAACGAGTCCGTCAACACCACCGAGGTCAACGAATACACCGTAAGAGGTGATGTTCTTGACAGTACCCTCAAGAATCTGACCCTTCTCAAGATGAGAGATAATCTCCTTGCGCTGTGCTTCGAGCTCAGCCTCGATAAGTGCTTTGTGAGAAACGACTACGTTACGGAACTCCTGGTTAATCTTAACCACCTTGAACTCCATAGTCTTACCAACGAATACATCGTAGTCGCGTATAGGGTGAACGTCAATCTGGCTGCCTGGAAGGAATGCCTCGATACCGAATACGTCAACAATCATACCACCCTTAGTGCGGCTCTTGATGTAACCCTGGATAACCTCGTCGTTCTCCAGTGCCTTGTTGATATTCTCCCAGCTCTTCTGGAGGCGAGCCTTCTTGTGAGAAAGAACGAGCTGACCGCGCTTGTCCTCCTGGTTCTCAACATAAACCTCTACCTTGTCACCAGCCTTGAGCTCTGGGTTGTAACGGAATTCAGAAGCAGGGATGATACCATCGCTCTTGTAGCCGATGTTAACAACTACTTCCTTCTTGTCAACTGAAATAACAGTACCTTCAACTACCTGGTGCTCCTGGATCTTGTTAAGAGTTTCGTCATAAGCCTTAGTAAGATCGTTCTTACTTGCCTCAGCGTGTGCGCCGTTCTCGAACTCATCCCAGTTGAAGTCAGCTAAAGGCTGTACATTCTGGACGTCTTTGAAATTTGTCATAAAGTGTTTAAAAAATAATTTAATTAATAAAGTTCGACTTTATATTATCTGTAATATGGGCGTAGTTCGCCCAAATCGGGTGCAAAGTTACGAATAATATTCTGTATATTAGTGCTTTTGCTTCTGTTTTTTTGTTTTTTTCTTTCTACTTCCGAAAATATCACTCAATCTGTTGAAGTCTTTCTTCAGAATCAAACCTATACCCTGAGTTGTCAGAGAGTTACGTGTGAAGTAACGGTCGTTGGTTTGGTTATAGACACGGAAGGCTACGTTACCGCTTGGGAAGAGGAGGTAACGGATGTCGAAGTCGCCTATGAAGGACGATTTATCCTTGGCTACATTGTCTCGATAACCAAACTGTCCGTTGAAGAGCAGACGGTTGTTAAGCATACTTCCTGACAACATTCCTTCGTATTCGGCATTGTCGAAGCCTTCATTACCTGTGGCGATGTTGGCACCAAAGTTCCAATTGTTGTCTTTTACAACATTAGACAGTACGGTGTTGATTTGCTGTGAAATTGTACCGGAGAGGAGGCTCTGCATGGCGAGAGAAGTGCTACTTGGTGCCTCGCTGTTACGTGCTGTACTGTTGTTGTTGCTCTGTGGATAGAATCGTCCAACAGCCAGTAAGTAAAGTACTTGCTGGTTAAGTTCTTGCTCGGAGTTGAGGATCGAGCGTATCATCTGTTGTGCGTCAGGCGAGAGAGTAGGGAGGTCGAGCCCGAAGGAAACGGTCGGTGCACCTGGTGTTCCTTCGATATTCAACAAGCAGTTAACCTTTGTGTTATTGGATGTGAAGGACTTACCCATTCCAAGGTCGCCCAAAGGAACAGAATTGATGATATAGTTAGCTTTTAGATTCAACGCAGCATTGAACGGATCGCCACCGAAGGCTATCGTTGAACCCGGCTGGAAGATAAATTGCTTCTTGATAATATTCTGAATCGTGAGGTTATACTGTCCGTAGTCTACGTTATAGTTTCCAAAGAGTTGGAAGGCTCCCTTATTATAATAGGACGCACGAATCATGCCCGAACCATTCAGACGGATATTGTCGCCAGTGGCATCATCAAGTAAGACGCCAAGCGTAAGATTCGGATTTGAATGTACGAGGAAGTTGATGTGTAGGTCGCTCGGTATGTCTCTGAATTTGACGACATCCGATGCCTTCTTAGGAGCTGGTTTTGTCGCAAAGCTGAGTGTGTCCGCAGCCTCAGGGATTAAAACTTCGGTGCTATCCTTTGGTACGTTAATCCAGCGAATGAAGTTACTTGTACTTGCATCATTGGTTGAAGAGGCATCATAAGTTATATAGGTGTTCTTTTCCGGTTCCATATCAATGTTCATTGTTGTTGAACCCGGTTCACCTTTTATATTACATTTGCCAGTTCCATATACCACACCCCAGAACGAGTCTTTCCCTTGTTTCTTAGGGAAGTTATAAGCTAAGAGGTTTCGTGCGAGGATATTGATGTCGAAAGTGAGGTGGCTAAGATTCTTGTGATGTAATCCACCTGTAACGATACCGATATGTCCTTGTGGGTCAGTAATAGTGTCGTTTCCAAAGATAATTTCGTTTGGAATGATGCGAACACGTGCGTCACGCATCTTATAGGTAACACCTGTTGGCTTTACATATACGCTTCCATGCACTTGCATGTCACCTTCAAGATTGATGGCACTAAGGGGTCCTACAACTTTACACCAGCCGTTTCCTTGCACTTGAATCTTGTCCATGAAAGAGCCACAGAAGGTCTTTAGGAAGTAAAGATGTGTGTTATTGGCAAAGATAGGAAGGTTGATATAGCTTTTCTTAATGTCTACATAGCCTTGGATGTCTGTTCGTGTGCCATCACCAGGGTCAGCATAGGCGTCGATATTAATCTTACCTTCTTTGTCATTATAGTTTGCCTCCGCAAAGAGCGTACCCATATCTCCATCTTCAAATTTGAAGTCTTGCACCTCAAGTTTCGCTTGCATCTGTGGATGATGGAAGAACGATTTGATAGAAGCTGTACCAGAAGCCGTACCAGCAAACTTAACGCTTTGGAAGTCAACAAGGTTAAGAATATATGGTACGTTGACATCCTTGAATCTTACAAGGATGGAATCGCTTTGATTTCCAGACGTCTGACCATTAGCAATGATATGCTGGTCGTGGTTGGAAAGCTCAAAGTGGTCGATGGTCAGATTGTTCCGATGATAAGAGATATCGGAAGGTTGCACTTGTAACGCAATGGAATCAAAGTTGATTTCTGATGGGTTGAGGTGCAAGCGAGTCTCTAAGTCGCCATGACGGCGAGAGAAAGAGGCAATGCTGTTGACATTTCCGTATATAGGAGAAAGTCCCGGTATGCGGAAAGAAATGTTGGAAGTAACGGTATTGTTTGCAATCAATCCCTGTGCGTTGATAAGGACATGTGGTCCCGCTTCTCCCTTTCGTTCACCAGAAATAGTAGTCTGCAAGCCTTGTGGCTCACTCTTAATGTTCAAGATAAGATTCTTAATCTGCTGTCCTGAGTAGGTTACGTCGGGCGCGTTGACGTGTAAGTCAATTTCGTTCTGGCGTTCTCTTACAAGTCCTGCGAGCCTTATAGCATGTGAAGAAACAATATTAGTATTCAGCAGACTATTGATAAACTTCGTACCATTTAGGCGCAAAGTGAAGGCGTAGTTTGCCTTGCCAATGCCCATGTTAAAGCGTGGAGTTGGTGAGAAAAGACTTGGGATATAATGTCCTAAGATACGTCTTATGCTTTGTGGCAATTGATTATAATCATACTGTCCAGCAAGGTGTAGCTCACCAAAGTCAGTCTCTGCGTCAAGCGACTTACCTAAGATTCCGTTGTTGGTCTTGATACTTACCTGGTTAAGGATAATGTTCTGACCTTCTCCAATCATAGCAAAGTTGCTGACATCGAGGTTTCCTATGATATCATTCAAGCTCGCACCCTGTCCTTTAATCTTAGAAGTAAAGGAGATTGTTCTGTTACCCAACGCCTCTGTTAACTGAAGTTTGTGTAAGTTAACGGCATCAGCAATGATTGAGATGTCGGTAGACAGTTTTCCTTTGTGTTGCATGAAAGCCATTATGTTGGCAGCTTTTCCGTCGATATTCAGCTTTCCATTAGGGTCGTTTATCGCTGCCTTACCTATGAAAATATCGTTCTTATAGATTCCGTCAAGGTGAATATTCTTATAGGTATAGCCCTTATAATAGAAGGAGGAAACGTCACCTTTTGCGGCGATATAGGATTGGTCAGTGTTGCCTTCCACCTTGATATTCGTGCTTAACCTACCAAAGTCGTTGTTGTCAAGTACTTTCGCAAGATTCAATTCGGTAGTACTGACCGTTCCTTGGATGTTCTTTCCGTGAATAACAGTAGCCAACTGAACGTTACCAGCATCTGTGTTTAGCAGTCCCTTTGCTGTATATTTCCCCATGTTATGGGCGAAAGTACCACGATAGTAGATACTACCAATGTTACTCAATGGTTTAGGGAGGGGTTTATGCGTAACTTTTGTGATGGATTGAAGGGTGTTCTTGCTAACCTTCAGTGGGCTGAAAGTGAAGTCCCAAATAGGACTCTTTTGGATGTTTCTTACCCATCCTTTCGCCTTAATTTGAGTCGAAAGAGTCTGGTCAGAGACGTTAAGATGTTTTACCAATACAGACTGACTTGTACCTTCTGCATCAACTGTAGCTGTATAACTGGTCGTCAATGGCTTTAAATCGGGTAGGATAGGGGCAAAGTCGGAAGGCTTTATTGCAGCTTTGAAGTCCTTGATGGTGTAACGTAAAGTGTTGAAATCCAACTTTTTGTTGTTGAATGTGTAGGTTGTAAGTAACTCCTTTAGCGCAATCTTACTGTTAGTTCCATCGAAGATAAAGTCACGTAATGCGGCTTGCTGTTGATTAGCTTTTAATTCAAAAGCCAACTGCTTCACCTCTAAGCCTGATGCTTCTTTGAAAGCCAATGCCCTAAGGTCAGCCCACAAACTCG
>ERZ1699235.378-NODE-378-length-18618-cov-3.778595_pt1 | contig 18618 bp, 31 predicted proteins | sample MGYA00581546_ERZ1699235 | MGnify/ENA primary metagenome ERZ1699235 (study PRJEB42319, sample SAMD00040334) | human oral metagenome | material: saliva | host: Homo sapiens | study: EMG produced TPA metagenomics assembly of PRJDB4115 data set (Metgenomic analysis of... | reverse complement strand
GTATGGGAGCGTTGACCGGCGGGCGGGGGCGGGTTCGCTGCGCTCGTCTGCGAGCTGCACAGCCCAGGGGTGCAGGATGTCGAGCACGCCGCGGCTGGTTCGTATCCCGGCGGGCCCGTCGTCGGTGGTGTCGAGGATGGCGGCGAGGTGGTAGGGGAGGCCCCCGCCGGTCCCGTTATGGCCGCCCGATGTGGGGCGGGGGGAGTGCAGGCCGGTCGCGGTGTGTGCGGCGTCGTCGAGGGCGGGTAGCCAGGCTGCGATCTGTGCGAGCATCTGCATGTGGGTGGGCATTGGCGGGGGTCTCCCTTCCGATTTTAGAGGGGTGGCGGGTGGTGATTAAAACGGGGGCTCGCCCTGCGTGGGCTGGGTGGCCCACGGGGAGCCGCCGCCGGGCTGGCCCGTGGGGTTGCCGGGCGTGGGGGCCTGGCCGCGCTGGTCCTGGTACTGACGGCGGGCGGCGGTCGATCCCAGGAAACGCGGGTTCAGCACCTCCAACGCCTCGTGGCGCTGGCCGTCCTTGCCGGTGAATTCCGCTTTGGAGATCACGCCAGAGACGGCGACCTGGTCGCCCTTCCGGCACGTTTCCGCGATCCAGGAGTAGCGCTCGCCCCACAGGCCCGCGCGCACCCACACCGGCGCGCCTGCGTCCTCCCACTCGCCCGTGGGCTTGCCGTCCTGGCCCCTGCGTTGCCTGCGCGGGGTCGCACAGATGCGCAGCTCGGTGACCTGCTGGCCGCCCTGGGTCCACCTGACGTCGGGGTCGGCTCCGAGGTTGCCGGTGATGGTTGCTTCGATTGCCATGATTGGTGTGTCCTTTTCGTTGATTTCACGCCGATTGCTGGGCGTGGGCTGGTTGGTGTGGGGCCGCGAGCGCGTTTATTGCCCGCCCGGTCGATTCGCTGTGCGGCGTTTTGCGGCCCGTTCGCACCCTCGGGTGGGTGTGGGTACTACCGGGGGCCTGTTCGCCCGTCAGCGGGCCGGGCCGGGGCCTTGGCGGGGTGTTGCTGCGTCGAGCATGGCCTGCCACTCGGGCGGTGGGGGCTGTGAGGGCAGTTCGCGGCGCTCTCGTGGCGTGCGCTGGATGGCGTGCCAGGCGCGCGCGTCGGCCTGCGCCCCGTCGCACCCGGCTTTGACGGCGCGGATCTGGGCTTTCTTCCACGCTGCCCAGTCGCCGGGGGTGTCTGCGAGTTCGTCAGGCGGCTCGGGCAAGCCCATCCGCTGTGCGGTTTCGAGCCTGGCCTTGCCGAGGCTGCGCCATCGGCGGTTGATGTCGGCGGGCATGACCCAGGCGCGTTCGTCGCGGTAATGCTCACCCACGATGCGCAGCGCGTCCGTGAGGGGCATGTCCCGGTCGAGGGCTTCGGCCCATGCGAGCGCGGCGGCCTGGTCGGGCTGGCGGTTGTCGTACGCGGCGGCCTTGGCGAGGACTTGGGTAGCTTCGGTGGGGTTCATGCTGCGCCTCCTTCGATGGCGATCAGGGCGGGTTGCGCGGGGGGCTGGCGGTTGGGGTCGAGGCTTTCGGCGAGGGCGAGCCAGCCGTTGACGCGGTCGCTGGTCGTGCTGCGCGGGGCGGGGCCTCGGTTCGGCTGCGTGTGCTGTTCCTGGCATCGGCGCGCCCAGTTGCGCCACGTGGCCGCCCAGTCGGTCTTGCGGCCCTTAGCGCCGGGCTGCGCGGTCCAGTAGTCGCGGAACCGATCAAGCTCGAGGGCGTTCGCCGCGGCGGGGGCGTTGGCACGCGTCCAGTCCGCGAGAGCCTGATCGGGCTGCCACCCGTCGGGCAACCGCGTGCCCCTGGCCTTCGATGACTTTGAGGCTGGCTTGGCGCTCGCGGTTGCCGGTGCCGCGTCAGCGGCGACGGTCTGAGTCTCAGCGACAGCGGGAGTGAGGCTTTCGGATGAGGGGGAAACTAAAAGGGGAGTAGTAATAGTTTCTTTTCTCTTTTCTCTTTTCTCTTTGTCCCGCGTGTCACGCACTTTGTCACGCACTTTGTCACGCCCCATGTCACGCGTGACATCACCCGTGACGGGCTGTTCGGACTTTCGCGCGCGCTCGCGGGCTTTTCTTGCCCTCGCGGCGGCTCGTTTTGCGTCGTTTTTCGCCTGGCTGTCACGGTAGGGGGCGTTCCATTTGAGCCAATTTGTCACGCTCACGTCGGCGTGACTTTTTGTGACAAGACCGTGACTGTCACACTCGGTCACGCGTGACATTGCGTCGGGGATGCCGAGGCGGTTGACGGCGACCTCGAGGGGGATAACTCCGTCGGTTTCGGGATGGCCTGCGCACCAGGCGAGGGCGCGCACGTACCACAGCTCGGCTTCGGGGCCGGCTGCGATAATGGCGGGGTCGTCGTAGTAGTCGGCGGCGAGGGCAGCGTAACGGCCTGGCCGCTTGAAGCCTGTGCGTGCCATTAGTTTGTCCTTTCGTCTGGCTCTATGCGGATCTCTATTTGCTGGTAGTCGGCGAGCGCGAAGCCGCTGATGTCGGCGATCACCCACCCGTCGGGGATGGTCTGTAGGGCTTCGATGAGTTCGTCAGGGGCGACCCGCGCGCCGTGTTCGATGCGGATCGTGAGTAGCTCGGTACGGACGGTGCTAAGCATCTTCGGCCTTCCGCTTCGGCTTGGGCTGCGTGTAGTAGGTGATGTCAACGCACATGCTGTAACCGCGCGGTACGGCGTCGATGGTGAGGATGCGCGCCGTCAGGGGCAGGCTGTTCAGGGCTTTGATGAGCTTTTCGGGGCTCGCTCCGAACGAGGCGTTGAAACTAACCCGCTTGTGGCCGATCTTTCGGGGCATGGTCACCGCCCGAGCCCGCCGAACACGCCGCCCACATAGGTGATCGTGAGCGTTTGCATCGGCGCTAGGTCCTTATCTGGCCCCACGGCAGCCGAGAAGTTTGTGATACGCGCGCAGTCAGGGATGGCCTTTTTGAGCATGTAAATGAGGTCGTCTTTATCGGGCGCCTGGCTGCATTTCCAGGTGAGCTTCACGGTGTGCGTGGTGTGTGTTTCGATCTTGTTCATGTCAGTTGCCCTTCTCGGCGGGTTCGCGGTAGTTGATGATGAGGCGGCGCGTCCCTGCGAACGGGCCGTCAAGGTCCACGCCTGCATCGTCGATGACTGCGCCGGGCTTCAGTTGAGAGAGGATCGCGGTCACGGCGGCGGCTGCGACGCCGTCGGCGAGGGTGAACGAGATCGTGAATTGGCCTCGGGTGTAGTGCTTCATTTATCGGTCTCCTGTTCCTGAATTATGAGGGTCACCGTGTGGGTGCCCTTGGGGGCTTTGTTGGGGTTGCGTGTGAAGGCGACGCTTGGGATGTGCGTGTGGTCGTCGTCGTCCCATACGCGGGCGTCGACCAGGCCGTCGATGATGGCTTTCACGGTGGGCGCGGCGTTTGCTGGGTCCGCTCGCGTCTGCGTCGGGTAGCCGATCACGGCGGTGACCGTGGACGCGCCTAGCCGTTTGCCCGCTGCGCCGGTGATGCGTGCTTCGCTGGCGGCGAGGGCGCGCAGCATCCGCGTGCGGCGCATCCTGGTTGACCAGTGGAGCCGTTGGTTGGCGGTGAGCCATACGGCGGGGTGCAGGGTGAGGGCGAGGCGGATCATAGCTCGCCCATCCGTGTGAGGCCCTTTGCTACGGCGTGCGCGGCCTGCAGGGGCACGGTGCCGGTCTGTAGAAGGTGCATCCGGTCGTCGCGGGTGAGGGGCAGGCTCGGCGTTGACACGTAGCCCACGGGTAGGCCCATCATCCACTCGATGAACGCGAGCGTGGCGCTGCCCTGTGTGTCGGGCGTCGGGGTCGTGTATAGCGGGTAGGGGCAGGGTTCGCCGGTGACTTTCGCCCAGTGTTCGAGGGCGAGTGTACGCCCCTTGTCGTCGCGGCCGGCGAGGTCGTCGAGCGCCCACTGGTAGGCGGTTTCAACGAGGAGCGTGCAATCCATGTCGGGGGTTGGCCAGAGGGTGCCCGTACAGCGGTCCTCGTCCAGGTACGCGTCGTTCACGGCGGGAATGTCACAGTCTTTGCGGACGGCGGTCACGTACACGCGGTGACGCACGTGGGGGGCGCCGACGTCGCCCGCTCGCACCAGTCCCCAGACTGCGCGGTATCCATGCGCATTCAGGAACTCGCAGATCGGGCGGGCTTCGTCTCGCGCGTGCTTCACCTCGACGATGACGAGGGGCGGCTTGTAGCCGTTCCAAAATAGCGGGCGTCCTGAGTAACACCAGTTGACAACGCCGCTGAGCGTAAGCACGTCGACCATCGGGGGCATGTTGCCGTCGAGGTGGCATACGTCGGCGCGCGGGTGGTGGTACTGCATGATGGGGTGTCCGGGGCAGCCGGGGGCCTGGCCGGGGTGCGCGTGCCACGCAAGGCTCGCGCCGCCCAGCGCGGCTGCCACGCCGATAGGGAGGCCCCCATAGCCGGGGTTAATAGCGCCGATTGTCAGTTCCGTGGTCATGAGAGATCCTCCTCGCTGATCGGCTCGCCCGCGTGCGAGTACCAGGCGCGGAAGTCGGTTGCCGTCCTGTTTGAGACGCGCAGCCGGCCAGGCGTGGCGACAACCATGTCGCCTTCCATGGCCCAGACGGTGGTGCCGGGGCCGGTCAGGAAGATCGTGCCCTCACTGTCGGTGGTGATGGTCTTACGCGCGATCTTGGCAATCGCGGGCGCGTTGTCGCGGGTGAGGCGCACGGCGCGTACCATGACGCGCTCCTGGTAGGTGCGCACGCCGTCAAGACCGGCGAACGGGTCAAAACTGGTCATTTTCTACATCCTTAGCTGTGTGAATGAGTGTGCGAACCGCGAGCGCGGCTTGCTGTGGGACGACGCCGTTGCCGAGCATCCTGAGTTGTCGTTCTCGGCTTAGGTCGAGGTCGGGGCCGGTGACGTGCCCGTCGGGGAGGCCCATCATCCATTCGACGAATCGCGCGGATAGTTGGGGTTTGCCGCCTGCACGGCGTGGGGGTGTCGTGGGTGGGGGTGCGGCGCGGCCTGTGACTTTCTCCCACCTGGCGATTGCGGGGGCGTATGGCCCGAACGTTGCGTCGGTTGTGGCGACGGCTTCGTGGAGGTTTGGCCCGTATCCGGGGGATGAGCGGGGCGCGTACGTTGCTTGCGGGGTGGGGAGTAGGCCGCCGGTTGGGAGTAGGTTGTTTTCGACGATGATTGCTAGGTCGGTGACGCGGTCCCTGCCTGGCTTTTTGCGCAGGTGTTCGGTTGGGCTGTTTCCTGACGGCTGTGCGACCGGCGTCGGGAGGAGCTTCACTGCCTGGGTGAGGCTGTGGCCGGTGCCGTCTTGGTGGCGTCCGGCTTTGTGGTCTGACGCGGTCGGGGTTGGCATTAGAGGGCCGAGATCTGGTCCTGCAGGCTCACACTGTGGCCGCCCGCTCGGCGTTTGTCGGGGTGTTGTGGGCCGCCGCATGTCCCAAGGTTGGCCGTCGGGGTAGCCAATAAGGAAGAATCGGGCGCGCTGGTGTGGGGCGCCTGCGTCTGATGCGCGTACAACACGCCACGCTGTGCCGTACCCGAGGCCGGCCAGGTCTCCGACCACACGTCCGGCAGCCCTGAGAGCAGGTCCAGTTGTTCCCGTTCCCAGCACTGCCGGTTCGGATTCCACCGGGCTATAGGCTCTCGCACTGAGTGCTCCTAACACGTTTTCCCACACGACGAGGCGGGGGCGGATGGTTTCGACGGCGGCGGCCATGGACTCCCACAGGCCCGAGCGGGTGCCCGAGACCATGCCTGCGCGTTTGCCTGCGAGGCTGAGATCCTGGCAGGGTGAGCCGCCGCAGATAATGTCGACCGGCTCCACTGTCGACCAATCGACCTGCGTGATGTCGCCGAGGTTTGGGGTGTCAGGCCAGCGCACCTGCGCGAGCCTGCAGGGGCCCTTCTCGACGTCGCTGGTCCACGCGACACGCGCGTCAGGGTCAAGGGCCATTGCCACACCCATGTCGAGGCCCCCGTAGCCTGTGAACAACGATCCGATGGTCGTCATGGCTGGCCGCTTTTATCGAGGCCGGCGAGCATGTCGGTGACGACGGCGAGGTCGTCGCGGATGTTCGTCAGGTGGCGGTTCGTGATGTCGTCGCGGATGTTCGTCAGGTGGCGGTTCGTGATGTCGTCGCGGATGTTCGTCAGGTGGCGGTTCGTGATGTCGTCGCGGATGTTCGTCAGGTGGCGGTTCGTGATGTCGTCGGCCTGGGTGCTGCGCAGACCGTCAATGTCCGCGAGCGCCTTTGCGACGGCGTCCTGCATGGCTTGCAGGCGCGCGACGGCTTCGCGGGTACTCACGTACGTGGATGCCACGAAGTCAGCGAGCGCGTCCGTGTGTGCGGTCGTGTTGACTGCTTCGCGTAGCCGCTTGGCGGCCTTCGCGTGGGGGCTCTTGCGGGGCCAGGGGGCGATCATGCTGCGTCACCTCCCATGCCGAATAGGTCGAGGGGTGCTTCGATGCCCTGTGTGAACCTGGCTTTGATGAGCGGGATGTACCTGTCGTCGAGTTCGCAGCCGACCGCCCGCGTGTTCTCCATGGCCGCCGCCTGCAGGGTGGTGCCCGACCCGGCGAACGGTTCGAGGATGAGCGAGCCGGGCCGCACGACCAGACGGATCAGGTACCGCATGAGCTCGAGGGGCTTCACGGTGACGTGCTGTACCCCCCCCACGATGGGGCGCTCGCGCTTAGGGGCTTTCGGCTGGTATCGGAAAACTGGCCACACGTGGTCGGGGGCGCCCTGTTCTACGGCGGCGGCTATGGCCTGCTCCCCCATGAGGAGATTCGGCGGGTACAGGCCGTTGACCGCGTCCATTCCAGCGCGGATATTCATTGCGCCGGTCCCATACGCGCGCACATTGTCGACGAGTCGGCCCTCGAGCGGGCGCCGCACGACCACGATGGGTTCCCACGCGGGCTTCAGACCGATACCCCATCCTTCCCAGGCTTTGGCCTCGTCGGTGACCGGGGCGCCGCTGGTTTGTAGCTTGTAATTGCTGAAATCTGTGGCGGTTTTGCTGGTATCAAACCGTTCAATGGTGCGGCCTTCGCGCTGGTCAAGGACACGCGCCTCGCGGTCAAACGATGCCGAGAGGTCGACCCCTGCAGGCTTGCCGTCGGCGCGTATCCATGCCATGCAGTCGCGCACCTCAAAGCCAGCGTCCTCGAGGCCGCTCGTGAGCCTGTGATAGGTACGCGTAGCGCTGAACGCGAGCAGATAGCCGCCGGGCTTGATGACGCGCAGCGCCTCCTCACCCCACGACTGAGCCCACGACTGAAAACCGGTCGGGGTGGCCGTGTCCCACTTCTCGCCCAGGAAGGTGATCCCGTAGGGCGGGTCGGTGATAATCGCGTCGAAATGATCGGCGGGTAGGGTTCGCATGATGTCCCTGCAGTCGCCCTGATGGAGGGTGATGCCTTCGTACAGGTTGATGCCGGTCATGCTGCGCCTCCGTTCGGGTCGGTGTCGTCGCCGTAGTCGAAGATCGGGGCCTGTTCGTCGATGATTTCGGCCTCGGCCTCGGGCGCCGGTTCGGGTGTGGGCGTGGCGTGGTTGCTGTTGTAAATGGCGAGGAGCTCCGTGTGGAGGGTTGCGGCTTGTTCGTCGTTGAGGGCGGTGACGGCGACGATCTGGCCGAGGCAGCGCTTGCACAAGTCCGTATAGGCAGCTTGCGTGAAGGACAGGGTTTCGAGGCCCTTTGCGACGCTCGCCTGCGCCGGGGTGAGGGGCTTGTCGAGGGTGGCGGGCTGTGACGGTGCCGCCGTGGGCTTCGCCGCCTGCACCGGGGCAGGCTTGGCGGGGGTCTCGTTGACGATCTCCGCTTCGATGACTTCGCCCGTGTCGGTGATCGTCGCCCCGAAGTCCTCCGGGCTGTAGATCATGCCCATGAGGGCTTCGGATGCGCCTTGACGGGCAACCTCGGTGATCGCGCGGGCCCTAAGCATTTGCGTGGGGTATTGCGACCAGGGGCCACGCTGTCCCCACAAACCTGCCTTGACGGCCTTTTCTTTGTCCCACGTGACCTCGAATTTGAACGTCTTGTCGTCCGCGCGGATGAGCGTCGCGGTCACGCTCTCAGGGCTGTTTTCGACGATCCTGAGCGTGTGGCCTGCGCGGCGGATCACCGCTGCCATGAGGTCCGAGGACAGGGTCGCCCTTCCATTGATGACGGCGATAGAGGCGAGGGCTTGGAGGGGTTCGAGGCCGAGGGCTGCGCCGGTTTCGGCTGCGACGAACGCATTGGCCGCGTTTCCCCGGTACGCGGTGGGGAGGATCGTCGACGGGGCAAGCCGGGCAATGTAGTCGGCGCGCTCCTGCAGGCCGGCGGTGATGTAGGAAAAACCAGGAGTGGGGGCGGGCGCAAGCGCCTGCGTGGTGGGTTTCGCGGCGGCCTTGCCGCGTGTCTTAGTCGTGACTTCGGTCGATGCCATGATCTGTGTTCCTTTCAGTAGGAGAGGCCAATGGGGGACAGTCCCCAGTCGTCTAGTTCGTTCTGCATGTCGTATGCACAGTCCTCACACACGTTGTGAGGGGGGGCAGTTCGTCGCCGCAACGCCTGCAGGTGTTCATTCCTGGTTCCTCCTGCGGCGCTTCACGGCTCGGCGGCGCTTCGCTTCGTTCGGGTTCCACGACAGCCACACGAGATAGCCGCCCTGCCCGTCCGTGCGGGAGTCCACGACCCAGAACGTGCCGTTCTTATTCAGGCTGTTCGCGTAGGCGCGAATTGTGTCCACGTCGCGTCGGGGCCAACCGCCGGTCTCGCTGTCCTCGTTCAGCACGAGGAACGTTTCGCCGGGGTGGGTCTGAATATGCCTGCGTTCGGCGGGGGTAGTGATACGCAGGAATAGGGGGGCATGGGAGCCGATCTGCGTTTTGCTGGGGATCGGGGCTTTACGGATGGTCATGCCTGCTCGCCTCCCTGCGTTTCCTCACGGCCCAGGAGGGCGGTGCCGAGGGCGATTCCGGCGGCGGTGGGGATGAGGGCGAGGAGGCCGGCGGCTGCGTTGCGTTCGTAGCAGGCTAGGAGCATTGCGAGGACGCCGTAGGTTGCGGATGCGGCGGCGATCAGGTGGTAGACGGTCGCGGCGGTCTTAGAGAAAGCGGGTACGTATCGCATGGTGGTTTTTGTCCTTTGGTTGATTAGGGGGTGGGGGCCGCCGGGCTGCCAGCGGGGCGGCCCCCACACGGGCGGGGTTAGGCGGCGGGCGGCGTCATTGCTGCAATCTGCCTTGCTAGGGCTTCGCGCGCGTCGTCGGAGTGTGCGGCGACGTCCAGGGCTTCGATGATCTTCGTAATCTGCGCGAGCTCTTTGTTCAGCGTCACCTTTGCGGCACGGATAGCCGCGTCGGTGTGGAGTCTCTCGACTTCCTCGTGGTCGATCTCAGCGGCGAGGCGTTCCTCCTTGAGGAAGGCGTGCAGCCAGTGGAGGTCGTAGAGGTCGAGGGTTAATGTCACAGGGGTTTCGGCGTGCGGCCTGGTCATCGTTCGTCGCCTCCCAGGTATCGGCGGTTGATGACGTAGCCGCCGGTTGCGAGGAGGGCACCCAGGGCGAAGGAGCCGACTGCAACGCCGATGCCGTCGAGGGTGGCGCCGGTCTTGGCGAGCTGAGCCGTCGGGGCCGGGGTCTGCGTGTCGACCTCGGGTTCGGGCTTCGGGGTCGCGGTCGTGGGCACGGGCACCGGCTCGGTGGTGACGCTCGGCGACGGTGTGGGGTCGGGGGTCGGCGTGGACTGGGGTTCGTCCGAGGGCTTCGGCGCGGGCGTCGTCGGCGTCGGTTCCGGCTTCGGGTCGGTGGACGGGGTGGTGGGCGTCGGTTCCGGCGTGGGCTCCGTAGACGGCTCGGGGGCCGGGGCCGGGGCGGGCTTCACGGTGCCGTCGCCGTCGGTGCCACCGGCGGCCTTGATCGTCGCGGTGGCTTCAAGAGACGCGCCGTTGATGGTCGCCTTGTTGGTGTAGGTGGTCTGCCCGTCGATGGGCTGCGTTGCGTCGGGGAAGGTCACGCACACGAGGGAGCCGGTCGGGGGTGTGAAGGTCAGGGTGTGCTTCGTGTCGTCGAGCTTGCCGTCAGTCCAGGAGGTCGTCTTGGGGTCCCAGGTCGGGCCCGTCGAGCACTTAACCGCCGTGTGCAGCGTGTTGGTTTCGTCGACAATCGTGTACTCGACGCCGGGGTCGATGCGCCACTGGATGCCCCACCCGACGCTGCCGTCGCGGTTGGTCCACCCGTACTTCACGGTCTCGGGGCGCGCGTACTCGTAGTGAGCCGGGCCGTCGCAGTCGTTCGAGCAGACGCCCGTGCCTTCCTTGTCGCCCCACACGAGCGTGCGGACGGTTTCACCGTTCAGGGTGATCTGGGTCGATTCGGTGCCGACCGCCTTGTCGACGAGCTGCGCGCGGGCGTGGAACGTGCCCGTCACATCCTCCTTCGCGGCCCAGGCGGCGGGCACGTCCGTCACCGTGCAGATGAGCTGAGCCTGGTCGGCGACGCACTCACCAATCTTGGTTCCGTCATCCAACGTAAACGGGAAGTTGGCCCGCCAGTTGAAGCCCCCGTCGATGCTGGCCACGGTGAGGGTAGAGCCGACCGTCAGGCGCGGGGTCTGCCAGGTGCCCTCGACGGCGACCTCACTCGAGGTCTGGCGGGACGAGCTGGTCGCCTTGGTCACCTGCGCGGTGATCGGCTCGGGGGTGGCGGGGGCCGCGAGCGCGGGGGCCGCGGCGGCTGCGACGGCGAGGCCCACGGTGAGGCCGAGGCCTGCGAGCGTGTACTTGGTGGTGGTGTTGGTGTTCATCGTTATTCAGTCCGTTTCGGTGTCGAGGGTGAGGTCAAGGGCGTTGATGCGGGCTTCCTGAATGAGGCGGCGCACTTTCTTGTCGGTGCAGGGCCGGGAGGGGTGCTTGATCCACCAGACGGTGGAGTGCAGCCATTCGACGGCGAGTAGATCAGGAGACATTCGCGATCCTTTTGATTTGTCGCATAGTGGAGCGCGGATCTGGTTTGTGTTCGGGGCAATATTCGCGGTTGGCGGGGTGTGTACCTACCCAGAACGTCCAGCCTTCAGCCTCGAGGGAGGCTTCGGCCCTGCACTTTGCGCTCTCGCGTTCTCTGTACGTCAATGCGTTGATGCGGATGGTTGCTTTGGCTTTGCAGCCTTTTTTGTCGCATGCGACGTACAAGTCGTAGATGTAGGGGATGATGCCAGATGTCATCGGCGGGCCTCCTCGCCCTCGTTGGCGGCGGCCTGGTCCGCGTATTCGGCGAGGCTCTTCTCGAACAGGGCGTTCATGACCTCATCGGGGTGGGTTGCGACCATGAGGCCAGCAATGGTCAGGGCGCGGATGCATTCGGGCATGAGGGCCCAGGCGAGGCGGTGACGGAATCCGTGCCACCCGTGGTGGCCGGTGCGCAGCTGGTCGATGTCGTCCTTGTACTTGGCGGGGATGAGCATTTTGGTGGTCACTTGCCGGCCCCTTCCTGGTTGGTGAGGTCGATCAGGTTGCCGATCTCGTCGATGGTGAGGGTGAACGCGCCGATGATGTGGTCGCGGGCCTTGGGGTTGACGGCGGGCATGTCGAGCATCCTCATGGCGTCGAGGGTGCGGGCCTGTTCGCGGTGGAGGGCGGCGCGTACGAGGTGTGCCTGCCTTGGGGTGATGGTGGTACCGTTGATCTGCACGATTGGGTTCCTTTCCTGGGTCGTGCGTGGGTCTCGCGGGGTGGCAGCCTCGCGGGGCCCTTCTTTACTTGTGGGTTACGCGGCCTGTCGGGCGGCGCGTGTGGCGGCTGCCTTGCGGGCTGCCTGGCTGCGTTGGCTGCGTGCGGTGATCCTGCCTTCGCCGGTGGCTGCGTGCCTGGCTTGGTAGGCCTGCAGGGCTTCGGCGGGGATGCGCCACCCGGCACGGCCTCGTTCGTTCCACGCTGCGATCTGCCCGTCACGGATGCGGCGGCGAACAGCGGCGGGAGAGAGGCGGAGCATCTCGGCGGCCTCGGCGAGGGTGAGGATCTGAGTCACGCGGCCTCGCCTCCGAAGTCAACGCGGCGGGCCTGCAGGATGACGACGTCGTCGCGGGTGTCCTTGATGGTGTAGCCGTCGGCGGACGGGGCGACGCCAGAGTTGGCGATCTGATCGGCTCGGCACATGAGGTCGGCGACTGTGGTCCCGAGGATCTCCGCGAGGCGGGTCAGCTCAGAGAGTGAGAAATCAACGTGCCCGTTGAGCTTCCTCGAAAACGTTTGTCGACCAATGCCGAGGCGCTTAGCGACGATGGCGGTCGAGAGGCCACGAGCTGCGATCTTCTCGCGGATCGCGGTTGTGATTCCCTTCAAGGCTTGCACCTCCTTACTTGGTACTTGGTTGTCTCGAAATTGAGACAATACGAGTATGTCTCAAAAATGAGACAAGCGCAAGCCTAGATAGCTAGACGTGTCGCTAATTTGGGACATAGAATGTTGACCATGGGACAAAAACCGCTGGAAAATAGCCATTTCGAGAGGCGCATTGTTGCGCTAATCACATCTGCGAATGTGGCGCGTCGGGGCACAGTCAGATCGTTAGCTGCTGCCTCGGGCATCTCTCGTGCACGTATTGACCGCATCCTGCGAGGCGTCTCATCAATGAGCACGACCGACCTACAGAGCATCTGCGACGCCCTTGACCTCACACCCTGGAAACTCGTATTGGCCGCCGAAACTGGTCGCACCTACGAGGAGGTTGTCGCCGACCTCGACGGCGCGCCCGTGGCTTGACAGGCGCGCCGCGAAAACTCCACGCATATAGCAAGGCCCCCGTCGGGGCGCTTGTCCGGCGGGGGCAGTGTGCAGTTAGGAGGCCCGTGCGCGCGGGCAAAACCAGGGGGCCGACCCTGGTATCAATATTCATGCACGCGTTCATCGTAGCACGCGTGTCCCGCGTTAGAGACAAAAAGCCGCCGCCCCTGCACTGACTTTCCCGATCAGTTGCAAGGGCGGCGGGGTTTGCGCATGTTAGGCCAGCGCAGGTGGCCGGGTCTCTCGCGTCGGGGCGCGGTTTACCCAAGATGTCCCCGCACGGAACTATGGAAGGAAGTGCGCGGATCTGGTGCCCCTATTCTACCTCGACGCGCCCACATCTGCGTACAGGAAAGCCGCCCCCGTGCCGTGAGAGACCCGGTCGCGGTATGGGGGCGGGATCTGCGCATTAGAGCCCGCGCATGGGCCGGGGCCGCGCGGCCATGAACCGCGCTACTCCTAAACGGCTAGGTCGCACCCCGCGTCGGGCCGGGGCCTGCAGTGCCTAACCTCGATAGAGAACCACACAACTCCACGAATGGGCCGCGTGATCGGTTGCCTCCATTCTACCATTACCCGCGCACATCTGCGTCCAGGCAGCGCCCGCGCGCGAGGCAAGGTGTCAAGACAAACGCCCGCGAGCGCAGCGCCCCGTGAGCGCGATTTTAGGTGCGTGTCACGTGACACGCGCACAACGTCACGCAACGGCGTTTTACGCCTATTTAAGGCCAGGCAGAAAAACAGACCTTTCGGCGTAAAATCAAGACCTTTCCCCACCCTCACACCGCAAACCCAGAAATGCCCTGCGTAGAGTGGCTTTCTCTGCATCGTAGATATCGAGCAGCTGCTGCCAGTTCAGATCCCTGAGGTGGATGTTCGCAGTGACCTGTGTGCGCTCAGCGCCCGGGGAGAACGAGGTGTAGGCGAGCATTGACGAGGTGGATTTCGCGCGAGACGTTCCCAGCGTGACTGCCTCAGGAACACTCACGGTCAGCGTGATATCGGCGGTGTCGTTGCTGTCGGAGTCATGAGGGGAGAGCCCCTGTGCAGCCGCAGCGCGGATTTCTGCCTCGTGGCCTGCCAGAAGGGCAGTGATCGGAATATCCAGCACGACGGTGCCGTGATAGGTCGTGATCACAGGGGTCGTATTGCACACCGTTGTGCTTGTTGATGAGACGTATTGTGAGAGGGAGAAGGGCTGGGCATCGGCTTGTGCGCTGCGTGGCGCAAACATTGATACCGTACCTGCAGCGACAAGAGCCAAACCAGCGCCCGTAGCTAGAACTCTCCGGCTTTTCCTCATGATGTTCCCCAGTCGTATGTGTGCGAATTAAACGGAATGAGTCATGATTTTTCAGTATACACATTGTTGACACAATTACATCATCTCTTGCAAGCTCAGCTGTGGTTTGACTGCTCTATAAGGCGCGGGCACATCGCATGCGGGTGATTCCCATGTGCTTCGCAGTGCACTCAATGACCTTGCTGTGACCGCTCATGAAACATGGCCGACGGTCAAGTCCTGTGGAGTGGTGTAATCGTTTTGTGTCCTTCGGGTTGGGTTATGCGCTGAGTTGGAGTGGGGTGTCCTCCTGCCCGGTGGGTTGTGGTGTGAGTCGTGATCTGGTGAGGATGTCGAGGCTGAGGTAGCGTCGGCCTTCGGCCCATTCGTCGTTTTGTTCGGCGAGGACGGCTCCGACCAGGCGGATGATGGCTTGGCGGTTGGGGAAGATTCCCACGGTGTCGGTGCGTCGGCGGATTTCGCGGTTGAGGCGTTCATTGGGGTTGTTGGACCAGATCTGGGTCCATACCCCGGTGGGGAAGGACGCGAACGCGAGGACGTCTGCCCTGGCTTGATCGAGGTGATCACACACGGCGGGGAGCTTGTCGTGCACGTAGTCCAAGAGCCGGTCGTATTGCGCGTTGACCGAGGCGGCGTCGGGTTGGTCGTACACCGAGTGCAGCATCGCTTTGACAGCGGGCCATAGCGCTTTGGGGGTGACCGACATGAGATTAGCGGCGTAGTGGGTGCGGCATCGTTGCCAGGTGGCTCCGGGCAGGTTGGCGGCGATGGCTTCGACCAGGCCCAGATGCGCGTCGCTGGTGACCAGGCGCACGCCGGTGAGGCCTCGGGCGACCAGGTCGGCGAAGAACTCCTTCCACGCCGGGCCGGTCTCGCTGGTGGATACGCGCACCCCCAGTACTTCGCGGTGTCCGTCATTGTTGACTCCGGTGGCAACCAGGACCGCGCACGAGACGACGCGTCCTCCTTCGCGTACTTTCATGGTCAGTGCGTCAGCGGCGACGAAGGTGAAAGGACCAGCGTCATCGAGGGGACGGTTGCGGAACTGTTCGACGTGTTCGTCGAGGTCTGTTGCCATACGTGAGACCTGGGACTTGGACAGGAGCCTGTCAATTTTTCTGTGTATGGGGGTTAGAGGTAGGGGGTGATTCGGTCGGGGTAGGCGGTGGTGAGTTGGGCGAGGGCTTGTTTCCAGTTGGTGGTGGTGTGTCCTTGGATGAGGCGGGTGTGTCCTGTTCGTTTGTTGGGGGGTTTGCCAGCGTCTGTGAGGCGCTGGGCGGCGCGTTTGTCTTCGATGTTGCAGATGGCGAGCCATAGGAGTTTGACGGCGGCTTCTTCGCTGGGGAAATGCCCGCGGTTCTTGGTGATTTTACGTAGCTGGTAGTTCAACGATTCGATAGCGTTGGTGGTGTACACGACGCGGCGTAGCATGGGCGGGAACGCCAGGAACGGCGTGAAGCGCTGCCAGGCGCGCTGCCAGGTGGCAACCGTTTGGGGGTAGCGCGCTCCCAGGTCGCTGGCCGCAAACTCTTCGAGCGCCTCTCGGGCGGTTTCCTCATTGGGTGCGCTGTAGATCCGCTTGAGAGCGGCGGCGACGTTCTTGCGGTCCTTGTAGGACACGAAACGCATGGACGCGCGGATTAAGTGAACGACGCAGGTTTGGACCATGGACTGGGGCCAGGTCGCTTCGATGGCTTCGGGCAGGCCAGTAAGTCCGTCGCAGCACACGATCAGGACATCGCGCACGCCCCGGTTGGCCAGCTCGGCGCACACGTGGGCCCAAAAAGCCCCTCCTTCATCGGCTTGGACCCAGATGCCCAGCACATGCTTGACGCCCTCCATGTCCACTCCCACCGCCAGGTGAGCGGCCCGGTTCTCCACCCTGTGATCGCGTCGGACTTTGATGCGGATCGCGTCCAGGTAGATCACCGGGTAGAACGCTTCTAGGGGGCGGTGCTGCCACTCCAAGACGGCCTCGCACACCGCGTCAGTGATCGTGGAAATCGTTGCGGCGCTGACCTCCACGCCCAGGGTGGAGGCCAGGTGATGGCGGATATCGCGTACCGTCATCCCCCCGGCATACAAGCTGATAATCATCGAATCCAAGCCATCGAGGCGCCGCTGTCCTTTACGTACCAGGCGCGGGGTGAACGAGCCTGCCCGGTCCCGGGGAACCTCGATCTCGAAGGCTCCCACCTCCGATATCACGGTCTTCTTCGTCGTGCCGTTCCTCGTGTTCGAGCGCGCCCGGGTGCTGGTTTGGCCCTTCTCATACCCCAAGTGCTCGGTCAGCTCCGCGGCCAACCCGCGCTCCAAGGCCTCCTTGAGCAACGCGGGCAACAAGCCCTGGCTGCCCGTCATCTCGATCTCGCCAGCATCAAGACGCTCAAACAACGCATCCAACGCACCCGAGTTGCGAAGCTCCTCCACCGTCTCACGCCCACTAGCGCGAGCCGCGACAACATCATCATCATTCATCATGCATCAATCCTTTCAAACAAAATGACGGATACACAGACAATTGAACACGCCCGCTCCATGTGGTGGTCAGCGTGATTTCTCGGTCTTCGTGGGGGTAGGGGCCATCGAGCATGGAACGCCACCCCTGTGGGGGCGTGTAGTAGTGGCGGATCAACCTCGGGTCGGTGTTGAGATCCATGCCCTCTTGCCACACCGAACCAGTGGACGTGGTGACAAGGTTCGGGGTCCCATCACCCCAACTCCACTCATAACTCGTGGCCGTGAGCGTGATCGTGATGTCATGGCCCAGAAGGTTGATCACGTGGGTCTGGGTGGGACTGGTGACCGCAACGATGGAAGGGATGTATTTGTTCGTGTACGAGACGTTCAGCGGTCGTTTGTACAACCCGGCGCCGTCGGCGTGGATGACGGATGCGGCACCATAAAGAATCTCCTCTGTTGTAGGGGGTGTATGAACGGGGGTCTCTTCATTAGGAGACGGTGGTGGGTAGCCGCACGCAATCATTTGACTTTCGATTGGCATGGTTGTGTCAATCGTTGCTATTGCGCAATGGTCCCAATCGATCGTCGAGTTTGTTTTAGCTTCGTATTCTGCCTGAGCTGTAGTTAGAATGCGCTCATCAAAAATTGTTGAACTAGCCGGAGTTGTGATGCCGTTGTTAATTTGCTGTTGAGCCTTCGCTACAGCGACTGCGACACTGGCCCCGCTCGCTTCAGCTTCGAATCGAGGTGGATCAACTGGCGCATCTATTGCGTTCGTGACCGACGGCAATAGTACTATGGAGAAGAGCATGCTGGTCAGAAGTGCTGAAAGAGATCGCTCTAGGTTTCTAATGCTCATCAGTCTTCTCCGAACCTCCTTGAACTGCAATCCATGTTCCGTCTCTCCAAGTCATCAGCAGGGCGAATACAAATTGTGATTCCTCTGCAGAGGAGAGGAGTTTCTGCTGTTTGCAAGTTGTTCCATCTGACGTTGTAGTCAGAAGAACGACAAGCACCGAATTAGGGGGAATATCTTTGCCATTGGACGGTTGTGGGTCAACATGTAGAATATGGTCGATTGTAATTCGATTGTCGTATGTCCACCCATCGGAATACACATGGTTTATGTCAGATATGAACTTATTTCGAAAGCTGTCATTGGGATCCGATATGTTCTCAAAGGGTTGTGTGTCTCCGGTGTTCCATGCGTAGGTGAGTGTGTCGAGGAGGTATTCGGCGGCGAGTTCTGCTCCTCTTTCGGTGTTTTCTTTGGCTTCTTCGGGTAGTTCTGGTTTGGTGTAGGTGGAGGCCGCGTGTTCGGCGGGGCGTACGAGGACGCCGTCGGGTCCGATCTCGTAGCCGCCGGACATGGCAGGTTCGCTCGATGCGGACGGCGAAGGATGAGCAACGGGGGTGGTTGTTGCCGCAACGGTGGGTTTCTCACCCCAGGCGTGCCACCAGCCGTAAGCAACACCGTTGATGTAGAGCGAGTAGGATCCGCCAATGAACAAGAACACGACGGCGACGCGGATCCCCCAGTCCACGGCGTCGGCGTCCATCCACGCCCGAAAGCGCGCCTTGGCTCCCTTGGGCCGGTTGCGCTTCACATCAGCCCGATAATCACTCCACCGCTCCCACAGCGTGTACCTGCGCGGGGCGGACTCGCGGCGGAACTGCTCCTCGTCCTCCTCGGTCACGGGACGTTCAGATAGGGGTGGGACCATCATGGCGTGTGCTCCTTTGCTCGCCTAGACCGTGTGCGGTAATTGTGTTCGGGTGGCTGGGGTTAGTGGCCTTGTTTTTCTTCCCAGGTGTCGGTGTTGTTGATAACCAGGTGAGACAGCGGGAACTTGCCGGTGGTCTCGGTGGTGGTGACCAGGCCGTTGATGGTCTGGGTCTCCCCGGTGAAGGGATTGGTGGCTGTTCCACTCCACGTCGTGGTCAGCGTGATCTCGCGGTCTTCGTGAGGGTATGGGCCATCGAGCATGGACCGCCACCCCTGCGGGGGCGTGTAGTAGTGGCGGATCAGGTTCGGGTCGGTGTTGGGGTCCATTCAGTCGTGCCGCACCGCACCCGTGGACGTGGTGACCAGGGT
>ERZ1699235.365-NODE-365-length-19178-cov-9.618550_pt1 | contig 19178 bp, 17 predicted proteins | sample MGYA00581546_ERZ1699235 | MGnify/ENA primary metagenome ERZ1699235 (study PRJEB42319, sample SAMD00040334) | human oral metagenome | material: saliva | host: Homo sapiens | study: EMG produced TPA metagenomics assembly of PRJDB4115 data set (Metgenomic analysis of... | reverse complement strand
TAGTAACCTCGATTCTATATTAACCATTATAGCACTCCAAAAGACGTCACAAAAATTGAAAAATTCAATCTCATGATAAAGAAAGGCTATCAAAAAAGGCTGGACACATTGTCCAACCTGATTCATTCCTTCATTAAGCAATATCAACGTAACGACGAGCACCGCTCACTGTCATGTATGAGAGCCATGTGTGACCATCGGCTGTCAAAACTTTGTCATAATTAACACTCATACCCTTGTCATAGTAGGCTAACTCTGGACTTGAAACCTTAGCTTCTGCCTTGATTGACGCACGTCCTGTGAAGGTATAACGCCCTGATTCTGGGAGACTTGGTTTTGCGGCTGGTTGACTTGCTTCTGGCTTAGCTGCTGCAATATCAACGTAACGACGAGCACCACTTGTTGTCACATATGAAAGCCATTGACGGCCATCGGCTGTGAGAACCTTATCATAGTTAACAGTCATGCCCTTGTCATAGTAAGCCAATTCTGGGCTTGAAACCTTGGCTTCTGCCTTGATTGACGCACGACCTGTGAAGGTATAAGTTCCTGATTCTGGCAGACTTGGTTTATCCGCTGGTTTCGCAACTGGTTTTGTTTCTGGTTTAGCTTCTGACTTGGCTGCTGCAATATCAACGTAACGACGAGCACCACTTGCTGTTACATATGAGAGCCATTGACGACCATCGGCTGTGAGAACCTTATCATAGTTAACAGTCATACCTTTGTCATAGTAGGCCAACTCTGGACTTGAAACCTTAGCTTCTGCCTTAATTGAGGCACGACCTGTAAAGGTATAAGTTCCTGATTCAGGGAGATTTGGTTTATCCGCTGGCTTAGCAACTGGTTTAACTTCTGGTTTAGTTTCTGTCGCTTTAACTGTTGCAATATCAACGTAACGACGCGCACCACTTGTTGTCACATATGAAAGCCATTGATGACCATCGGCTGTCAAAACCTTATCATAGTTAACGCTCATACCTTTGTCATAGTAGGCTAATTCTGGGCTTGAAACTTTAGCTTCTGCCTTGATTGACGCACGACCTGTAAAGGTATAAGTTCCTGTCGCTGGAAGGTTGATAGCACCTGTAGTGGCTGGTTTGCTTTCAGCAGGTTTGCTGCTAGCAGCATAATCGCCTCCTTCGATACCGAAGTATTCTTCCAAACTCAAGCCTGAATCGTGAATATCTTTAGCTTCTTTACCCACATAGCGGATGTGCCATGCTTCTGGCATGTAGCCAGTTGAAGCTTCTTTACCTGCTTGGAAACGCACGATAAAGCCATAGTTATGTGCATTGTCTTTAAGCCATTGACTAGCACGTGAATCTTCAAGCAAATTACCAGATTTATCGGTCAAATCAAAGACCAATCCAGTTTGGTGTTCGCTATATCCAGGACGAGCTGAGTAACGGTCCGCAGCTGCCTGACCATCACGGCTAACATAGTTGTCGTAAAGAGTCTTTTGATAGTCATAAGAACGGAAACCACTGTATGAACGTCCAACATTCAAACCTTGGTTAATCATATCATCACGAAGACGAACAAAGGCTGCCTTAGCTGTAGGATTTTCACCTGGGTTATAGTCCTTAGAAAGACCATGTTTTTTATTGACAATGATAATATCATCGTATTTACCACGAACACTGTAGTAAGAACCGTTATTGGTCAATTTTCCAGTCACTTGAGCTTCAGTGACTTGAGGGACTGTAGCTTTAGTTTCTGTAATATAAGTTCTCTTACCATTCAACATATAGTAAAGATGCACAGAATATGTACCAGCATCACCCTTATGGCTAGCTGTGTCTACATGAACCTTGTAGCTTCCATCTGATTGTTTATCAGCATGATACCAAGTAAGGTCGTCTTGGCCATTTTTATCTGACCAAATTGGAACACGCACTTCTTTAACTTCTTTACCACCACCTGAAACATTGGTTACAACAACATCAAAACCATTAGAGGTTTGGTTGCTGATGGTCAATTTCCCTGTAACTTGTGATTCGACAGATTGAGGGACCGTTGCCTTTGTTTCAGTAATATAAGTTCTCTTACCATTCAACATATAGTAGAGATGGACAGAATATGTACCGGCATCGCCCTTATGGCTAGCTGTGTCTACATGAACCTTGTAAGTTCCATCTGATTGCTTATCAGCATGATACCAAGTGAGGTCGTCTTGACCATTCTTATCTGACCAGATTGGAACACGCACTTCTTTAACTTCTTTGCCACCACCTGAAACATTAGTAACGACTACATCAAAGCCATTAGAGGTTTGATTGCTGATGGTCAATTTCCCTGTAACTTGAGTTTCAGTAGATTGAGGGACTGTAGCTTTAGTTTCTGTGATATAGGTTCTCTTACCATCTAACATATAGTAAAGATGCACAGAATATGTACCAGCATCGCCCTTATGACTAGCTGTGTCTACATGAACCTTGTAGCTTCCATCTGACTGTTTATCGGCATGATACCAAGTAAGGTCGTCTTGACCATTCTTATCTGACCAGATTGGAACACGCACTTCTTTAACTTCTTTGCCGCCACCTGAAACATTGGTTACGACTACATCAAAGCCATTAGATGTTTGGTTGTTGATGGTAAGGTTACCAGAAACACGATTTTCTTGTGGCTTAGACTCAGTAGTTTTCAAGGTCGCAATATCCACATAACGACGTGTACCACTGTAACTAATGTAAGAAATCCATTGGTGGTTATCCGCAGTCAATACCTTGTCATAGTTCACTTTGTAGCCTTTTTCCAAGGTATAAAGCGTTTCTGCAGAAGCCTTAGGTTCATTTTTAACATTCAAGCTACGTGTCACATTATAAGTACCACTTGCTGGAAGCTTTTCAGCACCAGTAACTTCTGGTTTTGCTTGATTAGTTTCTGTTGGTTTAACAGTTGGTGTTTCAGCTTTTGCAGGTGTCAAAGTCGCAACATCTGCATAGTAGCGAACATAGTCATAACCAAGGTAAGAAATCCATTGGTGATTATCAGCTGTCAAAACTTTATCATAGATGACATGGTCACCCTTACCGAAAACAAAAGTAGGTTTGAGGTCTGCTTTTGGTTCTTTCTTAATATCTGTGTCACGTGTAAAGTAGTAAGTTCCTGTCGCTGGGATATCCAAGGCACCTGTTGTGGCTTGAGCGCCATTAGAAGGTTTGCCATCCCCATTACCACTATTACCGTTACCACTACCAGCTGCCACTGGTTTCACTGGCGCATAACGACGCACACCAGAGTATGATTTGTAGCTAATCCATTGGTAGCCATCAGCTGTCACGACTTGATCGTAAAGGACGCTATCCCCTGGATTTACATAAAATTCAGCCTTGGCAGATACCTTAGGTTGATTCTTAACCTCTGTACGTTCCTTGTAGACATAAGTTCCTTGGCTTGGAAGGTCGCTGTCTGTAGTTGTAGCTGGTTGGCTCACCAAACTAGTATTGATAGCTGCTCTCGTTAAGGCAGATACATCAAGGTTAGTCGCTTTTTCAGATGAAGCATTTGTAGCACTTGTTGCTTCTGAGCTGGCAGCTGTTGATTCAGAAGTTTTATCTGTTGCTTGTGAGGTACTAGTACTCACTTCACTTGCAGCCTCGCTAGTAGCAGTTTCACTAGCGGTTTGGCTAGTTGTTGAGACTTGACTAGCTTTCTCACTTGACGCTGCCCCATCTGTTGCTACGCCACTGAAAATATCAGCTGCTGTCACAGCATCACTATCTGAGGTAGCACGCAAAGTGGCATCTGAAAATGTTGAAACCTCATGATGCTCATCAGCTAAAGCTTGACCTGCAAAGACCAAACTAGCCCCTAAAAGAACTGATGCTGCCCCAAATGAATATTTACGAATGGAAAAACGTTGTTGTTCGTGTAAAAATTTTTCTCGTTTCATATTATTATTTCTCTCTATCGAATTGATGTTACTGGTTGATTGTAACACTCAGTGACAAATATTACAAGTATTTTACAGAATATTACTAAATATTTCTCACTTGACCATTAGTATACCAAATTTATTTGACTTGTTCACACCTAAATCATAAACTGTCCAATTTTTGTCATAATCGAAAGTCGAAGCAAGCCATACTTATTTATTCGTAATTTTGTTAGAAAAAAGTGGAGAAAAATATAAAAGATCACTATTCAAATAGCAATCTTTTTCATACTAGTTACGGTAATATGGTCCGTTTGCCCCAATAACAAGATAATCTGAGCTTCCAGATACTCCGGCAACTGCAGACAAAGCTACACTATCATCTTGAGATACAACTGATGCATTGAATGTATTATCTGAAACTCCTTGAGGCTTCAATTGAGCAGTATAACCTGTTGAGTTTTTGATAATTGTACCATCAGCGTTAATTGTAACTGATTCACCATTCGCATTAGTCCAAGTTCCCACAATAGAGCTAATATCACCATTATCAAGGGCACCGAAGTTAAGTGATGATTGACTATTAATTGTCCCCTTCTCAGATTTAGCCTTATCTGTTCCAGCTGCAGATTCAGCCACTTGTCCGCCATCTGTAGTACCTGCTTGAGCTTGTTCTTGAGAAGAAGCCTTAGGTGCTACTGCTGGGGCCTGATTATCATTTTCTTCATTTGTGACTGCTGAAGATGATGATTGAGTTGATTTTTTATCCTTCTTAACAGCCTTACTTGAGCTTGAAGATGACTTCTTAACCGTTTTGGCTGGGCTACTACTTGTGCTAACACGCGCCGACTCATGACTATTAAACTTAGTCACTAAGAAGACAGCGAGGATAACTACGATAAGGGCTAATAATAAACCAATAAGTTTACTTGTATTTTTCATGATTGATGTTCCTTTTCTGATAATTTACTAGGTTATTATAATATATAGACAGCTAAATTTTTCATTGAAGTCATAAACGGCCGTTTTTTCGTCATAATCAAACCACATCTTCTATTTTTAGTGTCTGTTTAAAACGATAGTCTTTAGATTGTGTTGACAAAGAACAATTAGGGTACTTCCCTAAAATCTCTCGAACAGTGGACAGACCTATACCGCGGCCCTCTCCTTTACTTGAGTGACCAAGTTTAAAGATACCGACTGTATTGATAGATTCTTGAGCAATGGTATTCTCCACTATCACTACATCTGTCTCTCCACTAATAAGAGCAATGTTAACTTCTTTAGCACTACTATCCAGACTAGCTTCAATAGCATTATCCAAAAAAATAGACATCACTGTTATGAAATCCAACAATTCCATCCTCGATACTTCAAAGACGTCGCTGACCTCAAGGTGAATGGTAATAGACTGTCCCTGTGCTTCCAAAATTTTACTAGCCAGGACACCTTTAACGGCTTCATCTTTAATATTAATCAAGTTGGCAATTTCGTACTGTTTCCCCTCAATCCGAGTCTTTGTTTTTTCAAGGATGTTATCGTAGATATCGGAAATAATAGCCATATCCTTGGAGTCAATGCCATATTTGATACTAGACAAAACATTTAGGTAATCGTGCCTGAAGCGACGAAGATCCGTATAGAGTTGCTCGATTTGTTGACTATAATGAGCCAAATCACTCATTTGCCTATCTTTTTGGAGTAGGACTTCTTCTTTTAGTCTCTCACTGAAGGTCGCATTGATATAAACAAGGGTCGCAAGAAAGAGTAAAGCATAGGTCACCACGAGATAAACATGCCAATCTCTTCCTCCAGGGCTCTGTTGCACAAAAAAGGTAATATATTGGAGAAGGAGGGCATAAGATAACATTGATATATCTATGAGTAATAAAAAGTACTTTGAAAATGACTTTCGAAAACCATAGTTCAATGCTTTGAAATCCACTTTTAAGGTCTTAATGATTAACCAAAACACAGGAAAGACTAGCAACTCAATGACAAGGTTTAAATGAAAATGGTTAAGTACAATCAGATAATGACGATTGATGACCAAGGCAATCCCATAAATAATAAGATTGTGAACAAGACTTTCTATGATGATTGGAAACAAGCCATAGAAAATATCTAATAACCTATTGCCATAACGATTTCTGTAGAGGGAATAAACAACCAAGAAGGCATGCCCTAAAACATAGGACAGGGCTGGAGAAAGCACAAATAAAAGTCGGATAATCAAGGGGATGATAATATACCATCTTAGCTTTATCTTCTCGGAGGTAATGTATTGATAAATGAGAATAAAGAGGATAATCTCCGCTAAAAAGTCTAGATTATCCAACAAAAAATTGATTGCTGTCATAGGCTGATTCTCTCAAGCAATTTCTTTAGTTTCAACTTTGAAACATAGCAAACGCCACCATTTTCAAAATAGACTGTCCCCGTACTTTTATCTAATTTGATGATATTTTCTGGATTGATAAGGAAAGATTTGTGGCATTTAAACAGTCTAGGGTCACTCTTTTCGATTTGTGAGAGACTGCCATAAAACTCAATCTGCTCCTCTTTAGTATAAAGGATAACCTTATGAACAATATCTGACGTCTCAAAGTACAAGATATCATGAAAGGGAACCTGAATAACGGTCTTTACATTCTCAATCCGAAAAGCATCTTCTGGATTCTGACTCTGTATCTTTTTGCAGGTTAATAAGATAATACTTTCCACACGCTTTTGAAAGTCCTCCCCCTCCAAAGACTTATCAATAAAATCTAGAGCTGCCAATTGGTATTGAAAAGTTAAGGGCAGATACTCTGAATGGGTCGTGAAGAAAACAATATTGGCATAGGGGTCATTCTTGCGAATCTGCTTAGCCACTTCCAAACCTTTTTTAGTATCGTCTTTAATTTGAATGTCCAAGAAAAAGAGCTGATGAGACCCTCGCTCGGTAATAGACTCTAACAGTTGATTGGGTTTGTCAAAAACCTCAAAGTCACCCACTTTAATGTTATTTTTCTTAAGAATCGTATGAATAACCTCTTCAATACGATTTTGTTGGATAAAATGATCCTCTAAAACATAGATGTTAAGCATGGCATAACTCCTTCAGAATTGTAATAAAAATCACTATAGGTAGATATCTCTACTCCATAAAGGATTTAATCTTACTCTATCTAAAATGAAAGATATCTGTCTTTTTATTTATTTTATGATAAATTGTAAAATATAGTGCAACAAAAAAACTCATAGCGTTTCATTGGTGTAAACTGTAAGTAACCACACAAAAGAACCCGAGGAAAAACTATGAGCTACTCCCATCTTACCATAACCGACCGAATAACGATAGAAACCTACTTAAAATTAGGATTGAAACCTTGCCAAATTGCAAGTAAACTTGGCGTCCATAAGTTTACCATTTCAAGAGAGTTAAAACGATGTCAAAATGGTTATTCTGCAGCCTTAGCACAGGAACAGTACGACCACAAGGCTAAACAAAAAGGTCGAAAATCTCGTTTGACACCAGAGTTAAAAAAGGAAATTGAGAACTGTTTAAAATCCTCCTGGTCGCCTGAACAGATTTATGGCCGCTATCAGCTTGAACAAAAGCCAATGGTAGCTTTTAAAACTATCTATAACTGACTCTATACTGGTTTGATTGATCTGAATTTAAGCGTCCTTCGTCGTAAAGGGAAGACTCGACAACCCAAAGAAACACGTGGGACATTTAGGATTGGCACGTCGATTGCCAAACGTCCTAAAGAGGTCAGGAATCGTGAGACCTTTGGTCACTGGGAGCTCGATACTGTAGTATCTTCCAGAGGCAAAAGCATGGGCTGTTTAGCGACCTTCCTAGAGCGGAAAACTCGCTTTTACTTAGCTTTCAAGATACCAAATAGAACAGCCAAATCCATGTTTTCAGCCATCGAACAACTCTGTAATCTATTTCCAAAAGAGGCTCTTAAAACCTTCACTTCAGACAGGGGAAAAGAGTTTGCCTGCTATCCTCTAGTAGAGAACTTAGGAATTTCCTTTTTCTTTGCGGACGCCTATACATCTTGGCAGAGAGGAAGCAATGAAAACGCAAATGGCTTACTAAGAGAATATTTCCCAAAGAAAACAGATTTAGCCGCTATCTGTGAGGAGGATTTGAACAAGGCTTTATTCATCGATCACGAAAATATTTAGCTTAGAAAACTACTTGTGAAGCTCTAATAGAAGAGTTCGAGTAAATGTTGCACTCATTCATGCAATTTATCTTTACTTAAAGCCTTGATAGACTTGACAAATGGTGGAAAAGAGCCGAATAAATCAGTTATGAGTGCTAATTGCAAAGATTTTGAAATAATTATTATCAATATGCTTACTTTATGAACTTCATAGAATTCAAGATTACGATATTCAAGCCTAGGTGTTATCACTATTTTTTATAGGAATAATTAATTTAACCATAGCCCCTTTTTCCTTATTTTGCAGTTGTATATCACCAGAATGAATGCTCATTACTTGTTTTACAAATGCCAAACCTATTCCAAAATGTTCAAACTGTGAATTTCTACTAGTGTCTTCTCGATAAAATAATTTTCCAAAATTTTTTAAAACATCATCAGAAAATTTAGAACCATTATTCCAAATACTTAAGGCAATACTACCATCTTCTAACTCAAAGATAACTCTGATTCTCTTTTTAGAATCGTCTGCATAAGCCATTGCATTATTAACAATATTTGCCACCGAACGGATTATTAAATCTAAATCCAATTCAATATTACAGTCTCGGTCTATCTTCGAATTATACTTGTAGTCAATGTTATCTCCAATAAGGTATTCACACTCTTGTTCCAGTATTTTGGATAAATTACTAATACGATACTGATGGAAAGAAATCTGATAAGAGTAAAAGGTTTTAGAGTAGTTGATTAACTGATTAAAATAGCTATCTAATTGGTTACTTGCCCTCTCAATGTCTTTAAGACATTGAACATCAACACCTGATAAAGGTGCCAATTGCAACAATTCCGAGTTTCCTTTTATTACAGTCAAAGGTGTCTTCAAGTCATGTGCCATCGCTGAAACTTTAAAGAGAATATCCTCCTTTTGGTCTTTCTCTACCTGAATCATATTTTTAATTCTTTGTTGCATTAATTCAATGTGTTTATTTGTTTCTATGAATTCAAGAATTGTTAAATTCGATGAATTGTTTACAGAGGTTAGCCACATGCTACCATGATAAACAATCTCCATTTCTTGCTTTACTCTTGTTAACAAAGCTTTAATATTAATAGAAACTATAATAATCAAAGATATACAAATATAAACCCATGAAAAAACATTAAATAATAGCCCTAACAAGCCACTAGCGATTGACTGATTTTCTGAATGAATATCAATAGAAATAGTCGATATAGGAAAAATATAGGCTACTATTACATTCAAACAAAATTGTTTAACAATTGTCCACTGCGTCTTTTTTACTAAAGCCTTAAAATCTAATTTTCGTTCCAACTATATCCGCCTCCCCACTGTGTCTTGATCGGATTAATTGAAAAGGGTTTTAATTTTGAACGAATTTGATAAATATACTCTGCAATAGAACGAAATTGTGCATCTGATTCCGACGGATATATTCTCTCATAGAGCTCCTCAACGGAATATACTCTCTTCGGGTTGCTTGCTAAAGTATATAAAATTGTAAATTCTCGCTTTGTCAATGATATAGTCTCTTCTTCAATTAAGATTTCTTGATTGCTGACATTAATTATCAAATTCTTTGTACATATTTCTTTATTATTTTTACGAGTTCTTTCCTCCCTTTGGATATGCATCCTAACACGAGCAACTAATTCTGTAATACTAAATGGTTTTTTTATATAATCATCCGCACCAGCCTTTACCCCGCTAGCCAAATCACTATCCAATTGCTTGGCTGTTACGAAAATTATCGGTACATCGATTTGTTCTCGAATGGATTTACAAATTTCTAAACCACCAATCGGCATCATAATATCTAATAAAATTAAATCAAAGCCAATAAATGAACAAATATCTATGTTACCTACTTCTCTCCTCGTCGTAACTTCAAACTCTGAGCGTTCTAAAGAATTCTTTATCAAACGAAGAATGCTTTCATCATCATCAATTGCTAATATTCGATATACTTTTTTTTCTTTCATAACTAAATATTATCACAAAATACAAAATTTTTATCGTACACTCCTCTTCCTAAACAGCAAAAAAGAGAAAGATAACAGCAAAATCCCCCATAAAAATTGAATTGCAATACCTATTGTATAAGGGATATAAGATTGATTCTCAATCATAAAAAATGAATTCATAGTGGAGATAATCGGGAAGTAGAGAAAAGCATCGCTGAATTGCAGAAGCATTTGACCTAACCCCAACAAGAAAGACAAGGACATTCCCATTGGAACAACTATACTCCTTGTTATAAGAACTAAACTAAAACATATTAATATTAAACCAATTGATACCAATATTATTCTTAATGCTAAGGTATAAATATGTAAGGGAATTAATAGACCATAAAAAGTATATACTACGCAAATAGTACAGAAAGCAACCAGACTCCAAACTAATATAGATATTGATAATATTACTATTAATTTTATAAAAAAGAATTTCCACCGTGTTGGGTTAGCTAATAAACTGCTTCTTAAAGTTGAACAGTTAAATTCTTGACCTATAAATAGTATTGTAATAATAATAATCCCAGCTTGTCCGAGATAGAAGCTTTCTAAGATTTGCGTTAAAACATAATCCTCGGTTATATAACTTGGAGTTTCATGTAAAAAAATAACAAATAAAGGTACTAAAATTATAGTTGCTAGGACAGTCAATAATAACCATTTATTATAAATAAACTTTAAATACTCACTTCTAAAAGAATTCATCTGACATTACCTACATCTTCTTTCAAAAATTTGTAATATGCAAAGCTACTAATTACTAATACCCAAGTACTCAAAAATAAAACACTGCGTCCTGGTGTTGTGATTTTTAAAGGAGATGTTGCAATTAAATCTTGCCCTAAAGATACTGGTAAATACTTAGCAAGCTGAATTCTGTCAGCAAGAAAACTACCTAAATTATAGACTTGTGGTAATAAGAATAATAATGATCCAAGTGAGGATTTAAAATAAAAAGCCATTGAATAGGATAACACCGTTAGTAGCGACCACGATAATGATCCTAACAATATAAAGTACCAAACATTATTACTCAGTATCAGAGGGCTCAATCCTTCTCTTTCTAAACCAAACTGTGCACTTGCAATAGATAAATAGATTGAAACAAATGACACAACAAAAATAAATACACTTGTGACAAAAAATTTTATTATAAAGAATACTGACTTATTTGAACATAATAACAAGCTGGTACGTAAAGAACTATTTTTATATTCCATACTTCCAAGAATTGCTCCTAAAATAATCATAGCAAACAAGCCAAATAGTATAGCTTCAAAACCAATATACTCAATTGGAGGTATTGGTTCTACTAAGCTACTATTTGTTTCAGGGGTTGCATTCAATCCAACTGCTAAAATTTGTTTAGAACTGATATAAGACAATAACGGCTGAAAAATAAAAACAATTGGTAAAACTATTTTGGTTGATCTACTATAAAAAATTTTATATAGCTCTGATAAAGTATTATGGCTTTTTATACTACTCATCATAGTCACCTCCTGTTAAATGAAAGAAAACATCTTCTAGATTATCAAATCCGTTCAATATATTATGAAGTGTACCCAAAGCTATGATACTTCCTTTGTCAATAAAAACAACCTTATCAGTTACCGCTTCTACTTCTGAAAGTATATGTGAAGATAACAATACTGTCTTACCAGTGTTTGCTTGTTCCCTAATAAAATTTCTAAACCATCTAATTCCACTAGGATCTAGACCATTTGTAGGTTCATCTAAAATCAGGTACTGGGGGTTTCCCAAAAGCGCTGTTGCAATACCTAATCTCTGACCCTCTCCCAAGGAAAGGTTGCCTATTTTTGAATTTCTTTTATGTTCAATATCAGTAATGGATAACACCTCTGATATTCTGGAATAATCTATTCCATTACTAGCAGCAGCAATTTTCAAATGTTGAAAAACTGTTCGATCACTAGGAGCCCCCACACCATCAAAAGAAGCTCCTACAGTTAAAAGAGGACGTTCAATATCACAATATTTCTTACCTCCTATTAAAGCAGTTCCTGAAGATGCCCTATCCAGACCCAAAAGTATTCGTAGTGTCGAACTTTTTCCAGCACCATTCGGTCCCAAAAAGGCAGTGACTTCCCCCTCTTCAGCTGTAAAGGATACGTTCTTTAATATATCTCCTTCTTTAAGAGTTTTTGTAACATCTCTTATTTCAATCTTATTTGTCATAATACGATACTCCTATGCTAAAAATTGTTCTTTTAAATTCTATAATATGAATTTCGGAAAAAAATCAGAAAATAGATTAAGATTGAACAAATTTCAGATTTTTTTCACCTCCACTCTGTGGATTACTTGTTTTCCATAATAAATACTATATTAACTTAATGAATATGTTCGGGTAATAGATTATATTCTAATTAAAAATAAAGCCCTGCCACCAAATATATCTCTGAATCTACCTGCGACTAATCCTGAAGTACCACTTTTAAAAGTAGAAATTTTCTCTATAACTGGCTTCGTATAATTCATATACTTTCCTTTCTAAGTCAATATTTAATAGTCCAGACTGCTTGACTATTAAAATAATAACAAAGATTATTCAGATTTTTTTCAGAAAAAATAAATTTATAAACAATTCCTGATGGTAGTGGAATATAAGGGTAGTGTAAAATAAGGGTAGTGTAAAATAAGTTGTGTAAACACAAAAAGGAATAAATCCGTTATAGTAGAGTTGCGAAACATTACTAGAAAGAAATTTATTCCTATGGCTCAGTTTACCAACAGATTTTACTTAACATCCTAACCCCAAAGCAAGATATTGATGAATTTTTCCGTTCTTCTCTTGATACAGCTAAGAATAATCTACTCCAAGCTGATTTATCAGCCTTTTTAGGGTATGAGCCTTACGAAAAAGCAGGCTACAATTCTGGTAATAGTCGCAATGGAACGTATTCACGGAAACTTGAAACCAAATATGGGGACTGTTCAGTTAACCATTCCAAGAGATTGTAATGGGAACTTTAGCCCATCTTTGCTTCCCGCTTATGGACGTCGAGATGTCCCCTTGGAAGAGATGGTTATCAAACCGGTGTAACAACTCGAGAAATTGTTGATATCATCGATCGAATGTATGGTTATCAATATAGTCCTGTCACAATTTCTAATATCTCAAAAGCAACTTAGGAGAATGTTTAGCTTATAGAACTACTTGTGAAGCTCTAGAGGATGAGTTCAAGTAAGTGTTGCACTTATTCTTCCAATTTATCATTACTAAAAACTTCGTCATAAATAAACTATTTAAATTTCTAACTTTTTGGAGTCAGTATACTAGCAACAAAAAGAGTTTTCTTACTCCTTGCTGGAATGGCAAATTCTGTCACATCTGTGTAGCACTTTTCCATTGGTTTTGAAGCTTCAAACTGGCGTTGAATAAGGTTGTCGGCTTTCTTACCTATATCTCCTTTGTGAGAAGAAAACTTGCTTTTCTGCCGGATTCTAGCTTGTAAATTGAGTACGTTCATCAATCGCTGAACCCTCTTATGATTGACCAAAAAACCACGATTTCTTAATTCTAAATGTATCCGACGATAACCATAATTTCCCTTGTGTTCAGTAAAAATAGCTTGAATTTCAGTTTTGATAGTTTGATTCTTATCCGTTTGATCTAGCTGCTTCAAGTGGTAATAATAGGTCGAACGAGCAAGCTTAATAATCTTTAGAAGAATATCTAAAGCAAACTCTGTTACCAATTCTCGAACAATTTCCGTTTTTCTTCTTGCTCTTTCTCGTCCCTCAATCGGAGTTCTCTCAACTTTTTTAGAACAGCATTCTCCACTCTCAGGTATTCATTTTCTGCTTGAAGTCGCTCTAGCGCTGCCATCTCTTCAGGTTTCTTCTTTGGCTTACGTCCCATTTTAGGCGGTCTCCCTCTTGTTTTTTCAACAATAGTATACCCATTTTTCTTGTATTGTGCTATCCAATTGTTAAGCAATCCTTGATTTGAGAGGCCATAGTCCAGGCAAACACTTTGTTGAGAACAACCTTCAAGTAGGACTTTATCAATCATTTCTCGTTTTAATTTAGGAGAATAGTAACGTTTCTTTCCCTTTCTAACGATGTTTATTCCATAACGATCAATTAATTTAACCATGTACTTTAGACCAGAAACATTCACCCCAAATTGATTTGAAAGTCGTTTAAAGCTTTCTCCTTGCTTTCTCAGTTCATATATTTGAACTTTATCCTCATAAGTCAATTTCATAATAAAAACACCCCACAAAGTTAGATTTTATCTGTCTAACTTTTGGAGTGCAGTTCATAAATAGCAATCTTTTTCGTACTAGTTACGATAATAAGGGACACCTTCAGCAGTTTGGTCCTGACCAATAACAAGGTAATCAGAGCCGTTACTACCTCCAGAAATCGCTCTCAATGCAGCTGAGCTTGTATCTGAGAAAACTCCTGCATAGAAAATATTATCTGAAACTCTTTGAGGCTTCAATTGAGCAGTATAACCTGTTGAGTTTTTAATAATTGTACCATCAGCATTAATTGTAACTGATTCACCATTCGCATTAGTCCAAGTTCCCACAAGAGAGCTAATATCACCATTGTCAAGGGCACCGAAGTTAAGTGATGATTGACTATTATTTGCGTTCTTTTCAGATTTAACCTTGTCTGTTCCAGCTGTTGCTTCAGCCACTTGTCCACCATCTGTAGTACCTGCTTGAGCTTGTTCTTGAGAAGAAGCCTTAGGTGCTACTGCTGAGGTCTGATTGTCATTTTCTTCATTTGTGACTGCTGAAGATGATGATCGAGTTGATTTTTTATCCTTCTTAACGACCTTACTTGAGCTTGAAGATGACTTTTTAACCGTTTGGACTGAACTGCTACTGGTGCTAACACGTGCTGATTCATGACTGTTAAATTTAGTCACTAAGAAGACAGCGAGGATAATCACAATAAGAGCTGATACGATACCAATGAGTTTACTTGTAGTTTTCATGAGTGAGATTCCTTTTCTGTTAATTTACTAGGTTATTATAATATATAGACAGCTAAATTTTTCATTGAAGTCATAAACGGTGGTTTTTTCGTCATAATCAGAAAATAACATTTAAAATAAAAATACTATATACATCAAACTGCCATGGGTTTTGGAACAAGCATCTTAGCAACAATCTCTTTTTGTTTAGCTTTTGAAACCAAGCATGACTCTCCGTTTTCAAAATAAATAACACCTAACTCTTTGTCCAATCTCACAATGTTTTCGGGATTTACAACAAATGATTTATGGCATTTATATAGTCTGCAGTCTTGTTTCACAATTTTTGACAATTGACCATAGAACTCAATCTGCTCTTCCGTTGTATGAAGAATCACCTTATGAACTGTTGGAGATGTTTCAAAATAAAGAATCTTATGAAAAGGAACTTGTATAGTTGCATTCTTTGTATCTACCGTAAAAGCACACTCTATTTGGCTCAAACCATTTTTAGAAAGTACTAATCCAATATCAGAAATAATCCTATCTTCATATTCAATATCAGGCAAATTCTTGTCAATAAAATCAAGTGCAGCTAAGCGATACTGAAAGGTTGAAGGTAGGAGTTCGGGATGTGCTGTGATGAAAACAATACTAGCATAAGGATCTCGCTCACGAATCTGTTGAGCAACCAATATTCCCCCTTCGACATCACTGTCAGATCCAATATCTAGAAAAAAGAGTAAATGCGAGCCCCTTTCCGTAATACGCTCTAATAATTGATTGGGTTTATCGTATAAATTGACCTTCCCAATTCTTAAAATATATATTTGTTTGGACTTTTGGATAGCATCCTCAAGACGAGCTTGTTGAAAATAATCTTCTTCTAAAACAAAAATATCTAACATAATTGAACACCTCTAATTACAACATCCTTATTCTATAACTTAAGATGCTAGTTACTCATAGAACGAATCCTATACTTTCACCTTGATTTTACAACTTTCGCTAATTTACAGCAAATGTTTCTAAAGCATATTGAACAATATATTGATTCAACTCTTGAAACTAAAAAAACACCACCCTCAAAAGAGAGTGATGTTACAACTCTTAAGAAATATCCACATAGCGTCTTGCACCGCTATAAGTCATATAAGATAACCATGTGTGTCCATCGGCTGTAAGGACCTTGTCATAGCGAACGGACATGCCTTTATCATAGTAAGCTAACTCTGGACTAGCAACACTTGGTTGAGCTTTGATAGAGCTAGGTTTGGTAAAGGTATAAGTGCCAGTTGCAGCTAGACTTGGACTTGCTGGTTGAGCAACTGCTGTTGCCTTACCATCAATAGCAACATAACGTCGGTTACCTCCATGGCTAACATAAGAGAGCCATGTATGACCATCTGCAGTCACCAATCTGTCATAGTTAACGGACATACCAGCATCATAGTAGGCCAACTCTGGACTAGCTACACTTGGTTCTGCTTTAATGCTAGAGCGTTCTTTGAAAGTATAGGTACCAGATGATGGTGTGCTTGGTTGAACAGGTTGTTCTACAGGTTTAGTCACACTCGTTGGTGCGATAGCCACATAGAAACGATGTCCTGAATAGCTGAGGTAAGAAAGCCATGTATAGCCGTCATTATTGACAACCTTGTCATAGTTGACTGACATGCCTGAATCATAGTAGCTAACATCTGGGTTGGCTACCAAAGGTTGAGTCTTGATACCAGTTCGAGCGGTAAAGGTGTATGAACCTGAAGCTGGAAGGTTGTGGCGGGTTGCATTTTGAACAGGAACAGTTGTGCTAGTGCCACCGATACCTACCATTTTACCATCTTGAACATAGTAGAGATGAACAATGTATTCGCCTGCTTCGGCCTTATGGTCGCTAACATTGATGCGAACCTTGTAGCTACCATCACTTTGTCTGTCAGCTTGGTGCCATACAAGATCATCTTGGCCGTCTTTAGTTGTCCAAACTGGAACACTCACACCTTGGATAGCCTTGTCACCACCAGAAACATTAGTGATATGAACGTCGAAACCAAGGTTAGAGAGATTTTCAATATTGATAGTGCCACTTGGTTTGCTTTCTTGTTGAGCAAGTTTAGCCACGGCAACATAACGGCGGTTGCCATTGTAGCTGAGGTAAGAAAGCCATTGGTAACCATCACCACTGACAATCTTGTCGTAGTTAACTGACATACCAGCATCGTAGTAGGCCAACTCTGGGCTTGCTACACGAGGTTCTGCCTTAATGCTAGAGCGTTCTTTGAAAGTATAAGTCCCTGAGTCAGGAAGGCTATAACTAGTTGTTGTATGAGTTTCTTCAACCTTAGCAGGAACTGTGTAAGTTGTGCCGCCCACACCAACTAATTTACCATTAGTTTCAACATAGTAAAGATGAACATTGTAGAGACCACGTTCATTCTTGTGGTCAGTTAGACTGACGTTAACCTTGTAGTTGCCATTGTTAAGACGAGTCGCATTGTACCAGATGATATCATCTTGACCATTCTTTTCAGACCAGATTGGAACAGATACCCCGAGGACACCGTTTTGGTCTGAAACATTACTGATAACTACACTAAAGTCACCATTGTCATGACTTTCAATAGCGATATCGCCTCTTGGTTTAGCTACAGCCTCTGCAACAGCACCTAGGTCGACATAACGACGAGTACCACTGTACGAAGTGTAAGAAATCCAACGGTGGTTGTCAGCAAGCAAAGATCTATCGTAGTTGACTGACATGCCTGGATCAAAATTGAACTCAGTCTTGGCAGTCAAGCTAGGTTGGTTCTTCACATCTGCAGGTTTAGTAAAGTAATAAGTACCACGTTCAGGTATGACTTCATCTCTAGTTGCTTCAGTGGTGCTATTAGTGTTTTCAGCCTTCAATGCTGCGATATCAGCGTAGTAGCGTTCATAGTCGTAGCCAATGTAAGAAATCCATTGATGATTGTCTCTCTTCAAGACCTTATCATAGATAACATGGTCGCCTGCACTAAAGACAAAGGTAGGCTTGATATCCATGATAGGCGCTGTACGAATTTCAGTTGTACGACGGAAATAGAAAGTACCGTTTGATGGGATATCAAGAGAACCATCAGCAGTCACAGGACCATCCACACCAGGTTGCCGTGTTTCGACAGCTTCACGGTCAGTACCTCTAACTTCTGCTACTTCTGAACTTGCTGAACGGTTAGTCTCACTTGCTGCTTCAGAGCTAGCTACTGATGACACTTCAGAACGTGGGCTAGCCACTTCTGATCCAGAAACAGTAGCAACAGCAGATGCAGAATGAGCAACCTCTGCTGGTACTTCCAAAGAAGCAGCCTCGCTAGCCACTACACTACTAGCTTCAGAAGAAGCACCTTCACTGCTGGCAAGCTTAGGTCTTGGCGCTTCAGATCTTGAAGCTGGTTGATTGAGGACATCGGTAACAGCTTCTGAAGTTGCCTGATCGATTTGAAGTGGTTCAGAATTATTTACAAAAACTTCATAGTCCTTGTTGGAACTTGCGCCGTTGGCTTGTTCCTGAGCCAATGCATGTCCACCAAGCATCAAGCTCGCACCAATCAAGACTGATGCAGCTCCAAAAGAATATTTACGTATTGAGTAACGTTGACGTTCCTTAAAAACATATGCCTTTCTCATTTTGATCACTCTCACTTTCTAGGCTGTTTGATAAAAATTGGAACCGTTTTCATATTTCTATTATACCCCTTTGAAATATTTTTTACAATTATTTCAATATTATTACTAAACTTTTTTAAGCATGAAAAAAGAGCTGAAAGTTCAGCTCTTCAATAATGTTTTTACTCTGCCCAGGTATTATAGTCTTGAAGCGAACCGATATCATGCTCTTGTCCATCCTTTGACTCAGAAGCGGAAAGTTTTGTTCCACTAAGCATATCCGTCTGATCTGGCTTAGCTAGCAAATGAGAAACCTGCTCTAGAGCATCATCTCCAAAGAAGACCAACTCTCCAGAAACTTCCTTGTTCAAAATTGTCATAAGTGCTTTATTGGAACTGATGTTTAATTCCCTAATTCTAAAAGTATTTGGGTCAGACAACTCTAGAAATACTGCATTAGATCTATTCCGAATACGAAGTCCATAATAATCTA
>ERZ1699235.364-NODE-364-length-19213-cov-4.226763_pt1 | contig 19213 bp, 12 predicted proteins | sample MGYA00581546_ERZ1699235 | MGnify/ENA primary metagenome ERZ1699235 (study PRJEB42319, sample SAMD00040334) | human oral metagenome | material: saliva | host: Homo sapiens | study: EMG produced TPA metagenomics assembly of PRJDB4115 data set (Metgenomic analysis of... | reverse complement strand
TTGTGTTGGTGGTTTTAGCGAGGGGGTTACACCCAGTATCCTTTCCGAACCTGGAAGTTAAGCCTTTCTGCGCTGATGGTACTGCAACTGGTGGGTTGTGGGAGAGTAGGGCACTGCCAACCGTTTCTTGGTGGTGGGGGTGTTGATCCTTGTAGGGTTGATGCCCCCACCATTTTTTTGTTTTACCAGCCTGGGCCCGGCGTCGTCGTCGGCAAAGAACAAACCACCTGGGCATTTTTGCCCATACCGCACCCCACTTACCTAATACGCTTATGGCATGGACCAAAGCGCAGGCATCAGCCGAGAGCTATTTAAAGCTCTAATTAAAGCGACGCTGGCAGCAGTACTCGGGATCGCGGTGGTCAGTGCCATCGCCTGGGGCAACAATTTTTATAAACAACTCGAAAAAACCAAATTCGACAACGCCCCCATCCTGTACACAGACCTACACTACAGCGCTTACGCCACCGCTGAGCGCAACCTAAACGTCACCGAAGACGTCACCATCCGCATCAAAGACACCCGTAGCTATTCGCAAATGTTCCAGCTCTACGAGCTAAAACAAGGCCAGCAGCTAAAAAACGTAACAGTCACGGACCTAGACACCAACCAGGAGCTGACCAAAAGCAGCTTCACAGACCCCTCCTCCATCTCAAGCACAAAAGAATGGGATGAGCAGTACGCCGGCAAAACCTATGTGCGCATAGCCGACAGCTCCACCGACTACAACGGGGAAACCGTCAACTATCCCACCAAAGTTGAGATCGGCTGGAATATTAAACGCACCAGCTCCGCCTCCGCCCTGCGCTACCGCATCACCATGAGCTTTATCGGCGGCGGGGAGCTGACCAACGACATCGTCAAAGTCCTGTGGAGCCCCATCTCCGACAAAAACACGGTGCCCATTAAACACCTCAGCATCGACTTCTCTATGCCCGAGCAAGTCCCAGCCAAACGCACCTGGATGTGGCTGCACTACGACGGCGTCGCTACCGGCACCCCAGGCGGCGCCCCCACCACCAACTACACCATTCCCGGCGACCCCCAAGCCGCCTCCCGACGCCACTACAAAGCCGACTTTGTTAAAGGCGGAAAATCCGTAACCCTGGCCTATATGTGGGATGCCAGCACCATTTCCGGCTACACTCCCACGGCCACGCCAGCCCAGCGCCAACAAGCCATCGACGAGGCCGTAAAAGCCCGCCTGCCCCAAGAGCGCCCCTGGTGGCTTGACTGGCTAATTCCCGCCGGCTTTGGGGTATGTGTGCTGATAGCCACAGTGGGGCTGTACGGCGCATTCAGCTCACGCCGCGCCGCCCAAGCCCAGTTTGTTGTGCCCGACATGCTGGTGACCCAAATGCCTAACCTGTCGCCGGCAGTAATCGCAGAATTTTCCAGCCATGTCTTCCCCAGCAAAGCTAAACAAAAGAACCGGCGCACCCGCCAGCTAACCAGCACCCTGCTGTCCCTGACCAACGCCGGACTAGTTAACGTCTGTCCAGGAGACGCCCAAAGATACCGCTACCTGGATCTTCGTGTGGCCAACGCACAGCAGGTGGCGCAGGCGGCCCGCTCCGGCCCGCCGCTACAGCACGGGCAGTGGACCATTGCACTAACCGGCAAACAGGCCGGCAGGCTTTACCCCAGCCAACAGGCATTACTGACTGCACTATTTATGATTTCGAATAAATTGCGAGCCAGCCAATTCGATTTAGCGCAAATGCGTGCGGTACTTAAAAACAATGAGTCCACAAGCAGTGGTATGCGTAAATTCGCTAGAGCTGCCGACAAAGAATATAGCTCAGCTAATTTGCGTACCAGCTGCGGGGGACTAGCCAACACTTGCAGCATGTTTTTGTGGCTGACCATTTTTACGTTCAGCCTCTACAGCGTGGCCCGCTACACCCCCTGGGTATGGGCTGTGCCCGGCTTCTGCTTTATTGCCGCCTTCATGCACTCATACAACGTAAGCACCTGCTACACCCAGCGCGGCCTGATAGTTGGCGGACAAATGCGGGCCTACTGCGCCTACCTAACCAACAGCGCCATGTATGCCCCCACCACCCCGCAGCAGTACCGCAGCGACCTAGCCAATGCGGCCGCCGTCGGTATGGCTGCCAAGGTGCAAGACGCCCTGGTGCCGCTGGGCGCCCAAATGATGGCCAGCCAGCAAGTGGCTTACAGCTGGGACGACGCCGGTCCGGGCCTATACAACCTGGACTTGACCCGCGATCTAGACTATGGCTTCCAGCCGGTAACCAGCGCGGTGGTGTGGCAAACCAGCAGCTCGGTCAGCTACAGCTCCTCCTCGTCCAGCTCCGGCGGCTTCAGCAGCTCCAGCAGCTATGGCGGCGGCAGCTTCGGGGGGCGCTAGTTCGGGGGACGCTAACGACGACGCCGGCCCCGGGCGGTGCTGTGAGAGGCAGCCCCGGGTGGGCCGGGCGGGACGCGCGGGGCCGGCCTCCTGGGCAGGGCTGCGAGCGGCAGCCCTGAGTGTGGCGAGCGACGCTAACAGCTAAATATCAAGTGATAGTGGTTGCTGAAAGTGAGCTGAGAGTCGGTATTACGCCGCTAAACGCAATAGACTGGCCGAATGAACGATCAGCCCACTACTCCAAGCCCGGACGCTGACGCCTATTCTGACCCGGAAGACGACGTCACCCCCGTGCGTGGCACGCGTTTTCCAATTACTTTGTCAGAGCCGAGTAGGCAGGATTCAGCTGCTAAGCCCTCAGGCTCTGGCGCTAAGTCCTCGGGTCCTGGCGCTAAGCCCGACGCCGCCGCTCAGCAGGGCGGGGCAGCTCCGTCAGGTGCCGCATCCCCGGCAACTGCAGGGACAACGCAAGGCCCGGCGTCGTCGCAAGGTGCCCAGGCAGGCGACCAAGCGGCGTCGTCGCAGGCAGGCACGGCAGCACCGGCACTAGAAAGCCCCCAGCCGCGCACCCGCGAGCAGCTACGGGCCGTGCTGGGCCTACCCTCGCGCCTGCCTTCGCAAGTAGTGACCCGCAACGGCTGGATCGCCACCGTGGTGACCACCCTGATCGCCGCCTTCACGCGCCTGTGGAACCTGGGCAGCCCGCACGAAATCATGTTTGACGAGACCTACTACGTCAAAGATGCCTACTCGATCTGGCATCTGGGCTATGAGGGCACCTGGGCACAAAACGCCAACGCTAGTTTTGTGCGCGGTAATTTCTCCACGCTCAGCCCCGAGGCGTCCTTTGTGGTGCACCCGCCGCTAGGTAAATGGCTGATCGCCACGGGTATGGAGCTGACCGGGCCGGCCTCCAGCTGGGGTTGGCGCTTGGCAGTGGCCCTAGCGGGTATTGCCACCGTGTTCCTGCTGTGCCGCCTGGTGTGGCGACTGTTCCCCTCACCGCTGCTGGTGGGTCTGGCGGGATTGTTCCTGGCTATCGACGGCGTGGGTATCACCGAGTCACGTATCGGTCTGCTGGACGGGTTTATTGGCCTCTTCGCCCTGGCCGCTGTCTACTGCATTGTGCGTGACCGTCAAAGCCAACGCGAACGCATCGCGCGCCTGCTGGAAGGCACCGCTGCAGGTGCCCTAGCCCCCAAGGCCGGCTGGCGCCCCTGGATGATTAGCGCCGGCGTGCTGCTGGGGTGTGCTTGCTCGGTTAAATGGTCGGGCCTGTACCTGCTGGCAACCATCGGCATCATGACCGTGATCTGGGACGGCACCGCACTGCGCGCTGTTAAAGCCAAGGTGTGGAAGCTGGAAACCCTGGTTTCACGCGGCTGGGGTAACTTTATGCGGCTTGTGCCCGTGGCAGGGGTGACCTACCTGCTTAGCTGGTTCGGCTGGTTCATGAACCCCAGCGCCTACAAGCACGGCTGGGCGGCGGCTGAGCGCGCAGCTGGGCGCGGCTCCTGGCTGCCCGATTCGATCGCGGACTTTATCGAATACCACCGCGCTATCTACAAATTCCATGTGGGCCTATCCACCCCCCACAGCTACATGGCTAAGCCCAGCGGCTGGCTGCTACAGATGCGGCCCACCTCCTTCTACTGGCAGTCCAATGACACCTTGGGAGCCGACGCCTACCAGTGCGACACCCGTAACTGCGTGCGGGCTATCACCTCGATCGGTAACATCCCGATCTGGTGGGCAGCTTTCGTGGCGGTATTTGTGGTGGTTGCCTATGTGGCGCTTAAGCGCGACTGGCGCGGCTGGGTAGTGCTGGCTGGTTACATTGGCCTGTACCTGCCCTGGTTCATGTACTGGGACCGCACTATTTTCACTTTCTACACGGTAGCTTTCGTGCCGTTCGTGGTTTTGGCGCTGACTGTGGCGCTGGGCTGGGGAATTGGCTTGCTCGACGGCGACGGCGTGGTTACGGCTGGTTCTGGTGGCTCTGCTGGGGCTACTGGTTCTGCGGGGGCTGCTGGAGCTGACGCCTCTGCCGGCTACGCAAGCGACGACGTCGCCGCCAAGGAGACGAACGCTCAAGGTAACTTGAAAGACGAACTGGGTACCTACCTTGGCGGGGGACAGGTGCTGGGCAAGGACTATGAGCCCTCAATGTTCATGGGCCTGATACTGACCGGCATTATTGCGCTGGCGGCGGTTGTGTTTGCCTTCCTGTGGTGGCCGATATGGACCGCGCAGGTAGTGGACTACAACTTCTGGCTCTGGCACATGCTGTTTAAGAGCTGGATCTAAGCTGGCTGCACTGTTGTTTGCAGGTACAGTCTGTGAATGCAGACAAAATCTGTAAGTACAGGCATGATCTACAAATACAGGCAAAATCGTCCGTCGCCTATGATTTAAACGCATATTTTTATAGGTGAAGGATGATTTTGCCTGTATCTAAAAGGGGAAGGTTATATGGCGCCCAATCAAGAAGTGCCAAGCCCTGCTGCAAGTGAGTTGGAGGCTCCCGCCGCCGGCTCGCTGGGCGAGCCTGCGTCGTCGGCCCCTGCCAGCGAGGCAGAGCAAACACTGCCTGCCAACTCTGCGCCCGGCCCTGCGCAGGGCCTTGACCTGGCCGAATACGCCCCCGCTCGGGGCACAATCACCCTGGCCGCAACCCCTATCGGCAACCGTGGTGACGCCTCGCCGCGCCTGATGGCCGCCCTGGCCCTGGCCGACGTCGTCGCCGCTGAAGACACCCGCCGCGCCCTGAATCTGGCCCAGCGCCTAGGCGTGAAAATTGGTGGCCGGCTGCTGGCCTTCCATGAACACAACGAGCGCGAACGCTCCGGGCAGCTGCTGCAGGCCGCGCGCGGCGGTTCCAGCGTGCTGATGATTTCCGACGCCGGTATGCCCTCGGTTTCCGACCCAGGATTCCGCCTGGTCAACGCCGCTATCGACGCCGACGTGCCGGTTACCGTGGCCCCCGGCCCTTCCGCAGTGCTCACCGCACTGGCGCTATCAGGCCTGGCCAGCGACCGTTTCAGTTTTGAAGGGTTCCTGCCGCGTAAAAGCGGCGAGCGTGCCCGGCTACTAAGCTCACTAGCCAGCGACGCCCACACCCTGATTTTCTTTGAATCCCCCCGCCGTGTTCACGAAACCCTAACTGACCTGGCTAAAGCTTTCGGTGGGCAGCGCCGTGCGGCACTGTGTCGGGAACTGACTAAAACCCATGAAGAAGTGCTGCGCGCCAGCCTAGATGAGATGGTGGCGGCCACCGCCGAGGGGGCGCGGGGAGAAATTGTGCTGGTAGTTGCCGGCTCTGCGGGGGCTAGCGTCGGCGTCGAACAGGTAGTAGACCAGGTGCTGACCCTAGCTGACCAGGGCCTACGCCTCAAACAGGCGGCCGCGCAGGTAGCCCAAACCCACGGTCTGCGCAAGAATGAGCTGTACCAGGCGGCTCTGGCTGCCCGCGAAAACTAAATATGCTAACCGGGGAGGGCGGCGCCACGCTTCTGGCGAGGACGCAGCTTGCCGGCCCGGCTCAGCACTTGCAAGCGTCACACGCCCGGCCTGGAACTTGCCAGCGCCACGGCCCGGTTGAGCTGCTGATCGCCCGGCTAGCCCGGCCAACCCGGCCGGCCATCCACCGGCTACCAAAGACCTAAGGGAAAAACCGCAACCATAGGGAGAAGAAAATGACTCGAGCACTAATCGTGGTAGATGTGCAGCCCACGTTCTGCGAGGGCGGGGAGCTGCCCATCGTGGGAGGCAACGCCGTCGCCGAGCGCGTAGCCGCCTACGTGCCCGCACACCGCAAGGAATACGCGCTGGTGGCAACCACTCAGGACTGGCACATTGACCCGGGCACGCACTTCAGTGACCAGCCCGACTTCGTGGACACCTGGCCCAAGCACGGCGTGGCCGGCACTGCTAACGCGCAGCTGCACCCGGCGCTGGCGGACCTGGCCCCGGACGCTTCGGTTAAGAAGGGCCAGTACGCGGCGGCCTACTCTGGTTTTGAGGGGGTCGACGACGCCGGTGTGGGCTTGGACCAGCTGCTTAAGGACGCCGGGGTGGACAGCCTAGACATTGTGGGCCTGGCGCTATCGCACTGCGTGCGCGACACTGCGCTGGACGCCGCTTCCAAGGGCTACCAGGTGCGAGTGCTGACCAACCTGACCGAGCCGGTCAGCCCCGAGCTGGGCGAGGCCGCCAAGGCCAAGCTGGTTGAGGCTGGCGTGGAGCTGGCTGAGGTCGAGTAAGGCTCAGGTTAAGGGGCAGGTTAAGGCTCAAGTTAAGGGCCAAGCGAGGCTGAACAGGGCCGAGTAAGGCTGCTAGCCCAGGCCACTGCTCACAAATACTGAAAAATCGTCCGTTCCCTATAAAACCCCATGGATTTTTAATAGGGAACGGACGATTTTGTATGTATCTGTATCTGTATCTGTAGTGAGGGTTAGTTGTAGCGGTTGGCGGCCTCGGTGGTGCTGATTACTCGGGTTGGATCTGTGTACATGGCATCCACAGGACGCTGGTCAGTCTCCTCAACTTCCTCATTTGCACCAGCCTGCTGAGAGGCAGCTGACTGAGAAGCAGGTGACTTATAAACCGGGTTGGCCGGCTCGAAAACCACCTGGGTGGTGTCAGTCGGGCTGGCGATAACCCGCGTGTCATTCGTAGGCTGCAAAGGCTGAGTAGGCCTGCCAGGCTGGTTCGGGTGCTCCAACTGGCTAACCCCAGGTACCTGAGCGGGTTGTTGCACCGACTGTGCGGGCTGTACCGGCTGTGCCTGACCATATCCCTGGGGTACCTGACCATATCCCTGCCCGGGCTGTGCGGGCCGGCCGTAACCCTGCGGGGCTTGAGCGGCGCTTGGCACAACGCTTGGCTGTGTCTGCGGCTGCGGCTGCGGCTGCGGCTGGGTGAGGTAGGGGTTTAGCGGCTGGGTGGCCTGCTGGCCGTAGACCTCGATGGGCTGACCCGGCTGCACATTCTGACCAGGCTGTGCCTGGCCGTAGCCTTGCGGTACTTGAGGAGCCTGTGCGGGCTGGGCTGACTGGGCGTAGCTCTGCGGCTGGGCTGTTTGCGACGCCGGAGCCTGCTGAGCCTGTGTGGTTACGTAGGGGTTAGCCTGCGGTTGTACTGGCTGGCCATAACCCTGGGGTACTTGTCCATAGCCCTGCGGCGCCTGGGCAGTCTGGCCAAATTGGTCGGGCTGGCCAAACTGACCGGGCTGAGCGGCTTGGTCGGACGGAGCAAAGTTAGGCACCGGCCAGTAGCCGGCAGCATTTTGGCCCTGCGCACCAGCAGGGGAACCAGCCTGGGCGTTACCCTGAGCGGTAGCAGGAGCACCAGCCTGAGCACCGGCCGGAGTACCAACCTGGGTCCCGGCCGGGGTGCCAGCCTGCGCGGCACTTTGTGCGACACTTGCCTGTGCCTGTGCCTGTGCCTGTGCCTGTGCCTGTGCCTGTGCCTGCGGTTGTGGCTGGGTGAGGTAGGGGTTTAGCGGCTGGGTGGCCTGCTGGCCGTAGACCTCGATGGGCTGACCCGGCTGCACATTCTGGCCGGGCTGCGCCTGCGCGGTTATATAGGGGTTAGCCTGCGGTTGTGCGGGCTGGGCTGACTGGGCGTAGCTCTGCGGCTGGGCCGGTTGCGACGCCGGAGCTTGCTGAGCCTGAGGAGTCACGTAGGGATTGGTCTGAGGCTGCGCAGTCACGTAGGGGTTTGGCGCCTGCGGAGCAGAGTGCGCGCTCGCGGCCTGCGCACTGGAGTTAGAACTCTGTGCAGAAGCTTGGCTTTGAACGGCTGGGGAGGACTGCGTCTGGGAGGACTGTGCTTGGGCCGCCCACTGCCCCTGGGGTGCACCCCACTGAGGTGCGGCGGCGGCAGCAGTACCTGCGGCACCAGCGCCCGCAGCAGCCCACTGGGACGCCGCAGCAGCGTCCGGCCCCTGGGACGCAACCCCCGGAGCCTGGTAGCCCAAAGGTGCCTGGCCCGGCGTCGTCGGCACATAACCGTTAAAAGCCCCGGAGCTAGCCGAAGCGCTATCCCCACCCTGCGCGGGCCGGCCATCTGTGAAGTTGCGGCGGGCCTTAAGCTTGCGGATAAGCGCAATGACCCCAAAAATGCCTAGCCCCAGGCCCACCAAGCCAAGGAAAGCACCAGCGCCCACAAAGATGCGGGCGTAAATCAAGTCATTACTAGAGGTGACCGTGGTGGTGTCGGTGATGTCGGCGATAGCAAAAACATCGGCACGGTCAAGGTTGGGGTTAGAGCAAGCAAAAGAGTAGCTGCCCGACTTATTGGGGCTGAAAGTCGCCACCTTGTAGTAGCTCCTGTTCAGCTGAAGCTCTTCGCTGGAGTTTGCGTTGGTTACCGTGGGGCTATAGCCATCGGGGCCAGACACCACGCAGGAGGTTTTGCGAGCGGAATCCAACTTCGTTGAGGCAGCATAGAAAGCGTAAGTCCGGTTGGCCTCAAGCTGGGCGCTCTTGGACGTGCCCGGAGAAAAAGATGACAAAGACGGCAGCGTGGCGTCGGTAAGGTTCAGTGAGGCCAGGCCCGCGCCCACCGCCAAAGTGATTAGCCCTAAAACCAGCCAAAATACTGAAAGCCCCAGGCCAGGCTTGCCGATCAGGCTTTTCTGGTTCGTGGGCGGCAAAATCCCGGCGTTTTGCCCCGGGGAGGCCCAGGTTGTGGCCGCGCTGGGGGCGCTTTGCGGGTTCGGGCCGCTGGCGGAGCTGTAACTGGTGCTAGCGGAGCCGTACGGTCCTGGATTGAACTGGTTGTCCGGCATGTTAAATCCTTAAATCGGTTGCTGTTCTAAGCCTAGCTGAATAGGTGCCGGGCTCGGCGTTTTACGTGGCTGGTGACGACGGCGCCCATGCTGGTTGCGTTAGCTTTGGGGGCGACGACGGCGCAGCTGGCGTGGCACGTCAAAGTTGCGTAGGCCGATACTCGGGTGAGGCGGTGGCTGTGGGGCCTGCTGATGCTGACGCGGGCATGTATGCGGGCAGAGGCGCGGGAAACTCAGCCTGTAGCTGGCGACGCTCTTTAGAGGCGCGCCAAATGTTACGAACACTCGCAACTATTAAAGCTGTCTCCAATAAAATTATGGCTGCGCTGATGGTCACCATTAAATAGCCAAGAAATAGTCCTATTTGAGTCTTAGCGTAATAGTTGTCTGTAGTGTCTGCTACAGCAAAAGAGTGGGAACCGTTTAAATCAGGGTTAACGCAAGAAAAACTGTAAGTACCGGTTTTACCTGCAGAGATTCTACCAAGTTTGTAGTAACCATCAATGTCAAGCTCGCTGTCTACTGGCTGTGCCATGATAGAGGCCTGGTAGTCTCCAGGGCCTGAGATTACACAGCTGGTCTTGTCGGCTATAGTCTGAATGTTGGTTTTAATGTAGAAATAGTATTCTTTGTTGTTATCTAGGTAGACGCTTTTGGGGTTGTCTGCAGAGAAAGTGTTTAGGTTTGGTGCGATTATAGTTGGCAGAAATAAAGTCAGGTTGATAGCGAAATTTGCGATCATTATTAGATTTAAAAATATGATAATTATTTCAGCCCATAATGGGCGGGGCGGTGGCGTGGCTCTTTCTGGGGTTTGTAGTTCTTTCTGGGGTCGCGGATATGCTGGCCCGAAGCTGGCTGGGGCGTGAATGTTTTTAGCGTTGGGGCTGGCGTAGATGCGAGCGAATGGGTCGCTGTCGGCTGCAGCAGCTAGGTTGGCGGCAGCTTGAGGCTGGCTAGCGGGCATGACTAATCCTTAAATCGGTTGCTGATACAACCCTAGCGGAATAATCAGTGTGCCTAGAGCTGCCTGGTAGGGGGTTAGTACCCTTGACAACTAACTTAAACAGTGCCTTGCAGTGATCGCTTGTATGCGCGTGAACGGGCTGCGTTACGAAGGCCCCTGAAAATAAGATTTAGGGTGCCCGCAGATATTAGCAGTAGTCCGGGTAATGCAATGGTTGAAGCATAAAAAACTATGATCCGGTTATAGCATATTTCTGACGAAATATTGTTAAGCCTAGGAAATGCGGTGGTTTCAGCTATAATAAATGACTTATATTTTGATTCACTTTGGTCTGTGCAGAAAAACTTGTAGGTGCCAGACTTTGTGGGGCGCACTTGTTCAAAGTCATGATAGAATTCTACGAATGAATCATGTTCGTTAGGTTCCCAGGTTTCTGCGGGTAAGTTATTTCCTTTTGAGTCTACTATAGAGCAATGTGGGGAATCATATTCATGCTCAGTGTATAGGGTATAGGTTTTGTTGGCCTCAAGATAGATACTCTTAGTGATGCTCCCCTCGAAAGTAGTGGACGCAGGAATGTCTGTTCTACCAAAGTACGGTTCAGCTATTACTATGCCCAGTATGAGCGGGAATAACCCGAAAATAATCATGAATACTGAGCTGTCGCAGTACCAGAAACAATCTGAGATGCGTCGCCAAAGTGTTTTTGGCTCATTTGCTTCGGCCGCTTCTGGCTCAATCTCAGGGATTGTGTCCATTAGGGCATCGAATAGTTCGTCGATATTATCCGGCACACTTCTAGGTGCCTTGCTAGCTGCGTTGCTCGCGCTTGCATCAATTTTTTCGTCACTGGCCATAGTGAATCCTTAAAACTGTGTGCTTGGGCAGAGTCTAACCCAAACCCTGAGCCCATGTGCACATTTAAAGCCGCCGGGCGCCGTCGCCAAAACAGCGGGCCAGACAAGAACGCGGCGCAAGCAAAACGCAAAGCCGCCGGGCGCCGTCGCCGCCAGGGCACCAAACCGGGCACCGTCGCCGGCAAGGCCAGCGCTTACCAGGCGGCGCAAGCAAAATATCGGTTCGGGCAAATCAGGCCAAAGCCAGTAAACTAGGGGCCATGACGCACATTCTTTCAGCTGTTGCCTGGCCCTATGCGAACGGGCCACGCCACATTGGCCACGTAGCCGGTTTCGGTGTCCCCTCAGACGTTTTCTCCCGCTACATGCGAATGGCTGGCTATGACGTGCTCATGGTCTCCGGCACTGACGAGCACGGCACCCCCATCCTGGTGGCCGCCGACGAAGCTGGAGTTAGCGCCCGCGAACTAGCAGACGAAAACAACCGCCTCATTGTTGAGGACCTGGTTGCCCTGGGTCTGTCCTATGACCTATTTACCCGCACCACCACCGGTAACCACTACCGGGTTGTGCGTGAAATGTTCGAGGCCGTGCGCGACAACGGTTACATGATTGAGCGCACCACCCGCTCGGCTATCTCGCCCTCCACCGGCCGCACCCTGCCCGACCGTTACATTGAAGGCACCTGTCCTATCTGTGGAGCCGACGGCGCCCGTGGCGACCAGTGTGACAACTGCGGTAACCAGCTCGACCCCACTGACCTGATTAACCCCCGCAGTCGCATCAACGGCGAAACCCCCAAGTTTGTCGAATCCAACCACTGGTTCCTGGACCTGCCGGCGCTAGCTGACGCCCTGGGCGAGTGGCTAGATGAGCGTGAAGCCTCGGGCACATGGCGCCCCAACGTCATTAAGTTCTCCCAGAACATCCTCAAGGAAATCCGTCCGCGTGCCATGAGCCGCGACATTGACTGGGGTATCCCGATCCCCGGCTGGGATGACCAGCCTGGCAAGCGCCTGTATGTGTGGTTCGACGCCGTAATCGGCTACCTGTCTGCCTCCATTGAGTGGGCGCGCCGCAGCGGCGATCCCGAGGCCTGGCGCCAGTGGTGGAACAACCCCGACGCCCTGACCTACTACTTCATGGGTAAAGACAACATTGTCTTCCACTCCCAGATTTGGCCTGCTGAAATGCTGGCCCAAAACGGTAAGGGCTCACGCGGCGGCGACCACAACCCCTTCGGTCAGCTAAACCTGCCCACCGAGGTGGTTTCCAGCGAGTTCCTCACCATGGAGGGCAAGAAGTTCTCCTCCTCGCACGGCATCGTGATTTATGTGCGTGATGTGCTCAGCCGCTACCAGGCTGACGCGCTGCGTTACTTCATCTCTATTGCCGGCCCGGAAACCGCTGACGCTGACTTCACCTGGGCTGAGTTCGTGCGCCGCACCAACTCTGAGCTGGTGGCTGCCTGGGGTAACCTGGTCAACCGCACCGCCTCCATGATCCACAAGCGTTTCGGGCAGATCCCCGAGCCGGGCGAGTTCACTTTTGAAGACCGCTCGCTGCTAGCTGAGGTTGAGCGCGGCTTTAAGACCGTGGGTGACCTGATCATGCACCACCGCCAAAAGGCCGCCCTGAGCGAAGCCATGCGCCTGGTGGGTGAAGCCAACCGTTACATTGCCGAAACTGAGCCTTTCAAGCTCAAGAGCGAAGACCAGCAAGAGCGCCTACGCACCATCTTGTTCGTGTTGGCCCAGGTAGTGGCTGACTTGAACCTGATGCTCAGCCCCTTCCTGCCGCACGCCGCTAACGACGTCGACCGAGTAATGGGTGGGGACGGCCAGGTAGCCCCCATGCCGGTAATTGAGGAAGTAACCGAGCTGGACTCGCAGGTGCTGCCGGCAGACTTCGCAGGGCGCAAGTCCTACCCGATCATCACCGGTGACTACACCACCCCCAAGCCTGGATTTCCTTTCATGTCTGTAGGCATCTTCCTTTTTTATTTCTTCTGTTTGATTGCTATTTTTCCGAAGATCGGACTGGGTGAGAGTCTGCTCGGCTTCCTGACGTGGCTATTTATACTATTCTTACCTCTACGATTAGTTTTCTACAGGCATGCACTAAAAAAGCATGAAGCTGCAGTTGTAGAGTCATATGAAGCGGAGGTTCGATACGAAGCAGATAAAGAGCGTATTGAGCAACTGGATTGTAAGATTTGGCCCTAAAGGTAATGACATTATGTGTCAATACATATACAATCGAGCCACACATATGCGGTATGCCATAATTTACTTACATGAATTTACGTGAGCTTAAATGGTTCTTTTCATTTGGAAGATGTAGTGACAGTTCAAAGAAACTAACATATCGCAGCAGGATAAAATCCGAGTCTTTTTAATGTTGGAAATTCCTACACTACGCACCCAAAAGAGGCTCTTCATAATTGAGGGTGTGGGGGTGGTATGCGGGGTTCGGCGTGTCGTGGCCGGGTAGGGGTCGAGGTCTTCCGATGATGGGGGTTCCTACACCGTCCATCCGAAAGACCTCGACATGCCTAATACTACCTTTGATCGCCCTGACCTGAGCACCTTCACACGCCTGGATGACCTGGGCCTGGAAGTGACGGGCCAGCGTGTAGGAGGCGATCGGACCATCTTGGCCTGCAAGGTAGTGGGTGAGGACCGGTGGTGCCGACAGTGTGGGGGCGAAGGCGTCGTACGCGACACGGTGATCAGGCGCTTGGCTCACGTACCCTACGGGTGGCACCCCACGATCTTGCACGTGAGCGTGCGCCGCTACCGCTGCCAGACGTGTGCTCACGTGTGGCGTCAAAACATGAGCCAAGCGGCCGATCCACGCGCCAAGCTCTCACACTCGGCGGTGCGCTGGGCGCTGGTGGGCCTGGTGGTCCACCATCTGACGGTGGCGCGTATCGCCCAGGCCCTAGGCGTGTCCTGGAATACCGCCAACACCGCTGTCCTGACCGAAGGAGAGCGTCTACTGATCAATGATCCAGCACGGTTCGATGGCGTGCGTGTCATCGGGGTGGATGAACACGTGTGGCGCCACACCCCCTACGGAGACAAATACGTCACCGTTATCTTGGACTTGACGCCCATCCGCGAACGCAGCGGCCCCTGCCGGCTCTTGGACATGGTCCCAGGCCGCTCCAAGCAGGTCTTCAAAACCTGGCTGGCCTCCCGGCCCGACACGTGGCGTGAGCGTATCGAGATCGTCGCGATGGATGGATTCACTGGTTTTAAGAGCGCTGCCGCCGAAGAACTCCCCGATGCAAGGGCAGTCATGGATCCCTTCCACGTCGTACACCTGGCTGGCAACGCCTTGGATGAGTGCCGCAGGCGCATTCAGCAAGAACTTCACCACCGGCGCGGGCGTGCCACGGATCCCCTGTACAAGGCTCGCAGGATGCTCCACACCCGGTCATGCCTGCTCACGCCACGCCAGCAGCACCAACTACTCGACCTGTTTTCTAGTGAGGAGCACGTCGCACTCGAGGTCACCTGGAGCGCCTACCAGAACATCATTGATGCCTACCGCGCGCCCGACACGGCTGCGGGCAAGGCCATGATGCAAGCCGAAATTAATACACTGACCTGCACGCGTGTACCGAGGGGTCTGAGAGAGCTCATTACGCTGGGCAGGACACTCAAACGCCGATCCAGGGACATCCTGGCCTACTTCGATCATCCTCACACCTCCAATGGCCCTACCGAAGCTATCAACGGGCGCCTTGAACATCTACGCGGATCCGCTCTTGGGCTTGCGCAACCTCACCAACTACATCGCCCGCTGCCTCCTCGAAACCGGAGGATTCAGACCCCAACTACACCCTCAATTATGAAGAGCCCCAAAAGACCTCAACGCGCTCACTAACAATCCACCCTAGTTTGAAGGTGTGCATGCCATAACACGTATGGCATTATACTCACCTATGGCGACAAGTATGTCCCCTCACATTTTGGATTTATCTTCCATTCGCAATTGCAGCACAACTGCCAGCCCTTGGAGATGGTTGCGGGGCCCTCTAAACAGGTCTTTAAGACCCGACTAGTCTCCCGACCCTGTTCCTGGCGCAGACAGCATTAAGATTGTCGCGATGGACGGGTTTACCGGTTTTAAAAGCGCCGCCGCCGAGGAACTCTCGCTGCCACGGCGTTCATGGATCCTTTTCATCGTCGTACACCTAGCCGATAATGCCCGGGTGTGCACCACAGGCCCATCCACAATAACTTCACTTTCAGCGCGGACAGGCCGCAAGCCCCGCAAAAGGAGCTTGGGATGTCACATGCCAGGTTCTGTCCACTAACACCACGGCAGTAACACCGGATACTCGGCCTGTTTGCCAATGATGGATGAGCACTTCGCGCTCGAATTCACCTTAAGCATCTATCAGAACATCATCGCCGTCTAGTATGCATCTGATATGTGTGCGGGCAAGGCCATGATGCAAGACATAGACAACATGCTCACCTTCACGCCTGCACCTAGCTCGTAACCCTAGGCAGGACAGCCAAACGCCGACTCTGGGGCACATCTTAGCCTACTTCGACCCAACACATCCCACCGAATCCATCAACGGGCGTCTCGAGCACCTACGTGGCTTTACCCCCAAGTTGTGCAGCTTTATCCAAGCACTCCTCGAAGGCTGAGGACTCGAACCTCAACTACACCCCAATTTTGGGAAGCCAACATTATTAAGATGCTAAACAAAAGTATATCTGACGGATACTCTACAATAACGGTGTATCCTCAGTTTCTTCTCGTCACATTGAAGTTACTTACTATCTAAACGCTTAATTTCAGATTGCAAATCAGCCACACACTTTTCATTAGCTTCATACTCGGCCACCTCATCCTGATACTTTCTCTTAGCATCGTCATATTCCGACTCTTTGGAAAAATACACGCAGAACCGCAGAAACACAATAATTGATAAAATTAAGAGAATAGCAAACAGTTCCCTACCCACATCACTACTGCCAATGATGGGATGGCCCTCAAAGAGGGCTTTCAACACAGACAATATAAACGCCGCAGTGATAGGTCCTAGAAATAAAAAAGTGAAAATCGGAAAATCAGGATTTGACCCTTCCATCTTAGGTTCCTTCATTCGTGCCTCAATATATGAAAGTTCACGCGCTTTGTCTTCACGAGTGATAAGAACTTCAAGATAGTTAATCAGTCTCTGCTTGACACTTTGCGACAATGAGAAACCTTCGATGAGATCACGAAGTGATTTAGCTTGTTGCCTCGGTGTTTCTTTTGAAGAGCTACTATACCACCCCGCTTTTTTCATTGATTTACAGGCGTGTTGAACTAGCTCATCTTCTATTTGCCCATCGTTGCCTTCTTGCAATCCAGCAAGACACGATAATAGGGCTTCTTTGTGACGAGATCGTTGAGTTTGAGCTCGTGCCAAACGTAAACAAACCCCTGGTTTCTGAGTCGATGAGGCAGTATCAGCCGCTTTCTTGAAAGCCTCGATCGCGCGGTCATATTTCTTCGTCGCATAGAAAACAACCCCGCGGACCTCCTGAACCTCAAAAGCATTATCACCATTTTCGTCCAGCACGTACGCTTCGGAAGCATACTCTAGCGCCCGTTCTGTGTGATACTGCGCAAGTTCAATCCATGCAGACACAACATAAGCCGCAGGATCACTAGAACCACGCTCACGAGCCTTACGAGCCGCAACCGCCGCAGCATCGTAGTCCTCAGCGAAGTAGTAAGTCCAAGCCCGCGCTACCCAATTAACCTCATCGTCAGAGACCACCGAATCGGCATGACGCAGGCGATAATCGTAACGCTCCTTAGCATCCTCATCACTAAAGGTATTCAGAGCCGCCTCAATAACACTCAGACGCTCACGAGCCTCATCGCCATGCTTGCCGGCAAGACTCGCACGACGCCCCCAATGAAGCTTAAGTTTTTGAAGCTTCGCCTGCAGCTGATCAACAGCCCAAGTACGATCCAGCCCTAACTCAGTATAAAAATTGACAACAGCAACGTTGCCGCCAGATACCTCTTCGGATTCCATCACTCAACTACTCTCAGGGATAAAAACTATAACGGCTCCCCAAGCCCAACGCCCAGAGAGAAGGACACCGCACAGCTCTTTCCCAGCAGCTTACTACACCCACACCAAATAAACAGCAAATCACACAAATCCCTAAATAATACATTTCTCCCGTGCGCCGGGCCTGTTCATTCAGGCCCGGCGCACGGGAGTATTAGAGGAGTATTAGACCTAGGCAGCTTAGAAAGCCTAGACGCTGTCAGGGCACCTGTCGGACGCTCAGTTGAGCGGGCGCACCTGGGCTTCGGGCACGGCCACGGGAGTGGAGTTGGACTGCCCAGAGCCACCAAATAGACGCTCCTTAACCGACTCAACCACCTTGTCGGTGACCTTTTCACCCTGGCGCTTGACGGCGTCGGAAACCTTAGCCTTAGTCGAATCCACGCGGGTGCGCACGGCGGGAGACTCCACCACACGCCCGGCAGCGGCCTTAATCTTTTCGTACTGGGCGCGCCCGGCGCGGGTGCCCAGCACATAGCCGCCGGTCAGGCCAATCAGAAATGGGAGCTTGCTAGCCATTTTGTTCTCCTTACGGTTGGGGGCCTACCAGCGAAGCTGGCAGTTTACGAGCCAAAGTGAAGCCGTCGCGGCCACTAACCACCAGGGCGCCGGACTGTTTGAGGCTGCGCACCTGCGGCTCAGCTAGGGCCACGTGGTTACCGCCCGCTAAAACATGCTCTGATGAGGTCAGTTTACGGATGGCAATAGCCTCTACCTTGTCGCCGTGGTCGTGGGCGAGGTCGCCGTAAATGATCCGGTCAAACTGGCCGTCGTCACCAATTAGTAGCCACTTTACCTCAGGCAGGTCAATCATTAGGCGACGCAGCTGGGTGCGTTTGTGTTCCAGGCCTGAGCGGAACCAGCCGGTGTTGGTGGGGCCCCAGTCGGTCATGAGCATGGGGCCGCGCGGGAAGTGGTTGCGTTCAAAGAAATTACGCAAAGTGGGCACCACATTCCAGGCGCCGGTAGACAGGTAGATTACCGGCGCGCCCGGGTTGGTTTTTTGTACCCGGTTGAGCAGTGCGGCCATACCCGGCACGGCTTGGCGCGCAAAAGACTGCTTAACGAAAGCGTTCCAGCTGGCCACCAGGGCACGCGGCATGTGAGTGACCATTACGGTGTCGTCGATGTCGCACACCACGCCCAGTTGTGGCCCGTCAGGGATGATCAGCACGGGGGCTTTGATTGTGTCCATGGCGGGGCCGGTGATGGTGGCTTCATGCCAGCCGGGTTTGAGGTTGTGGTTACGGATGACGACGTCGATATAGCCGCCCCGGTCTGCCTGTGCGGCGAGTTTGCGCCCACCCACCTTCACAGTGAAGGGGATGAACGGCACGGGAATATCAATGAAGGAACGCCAGCCGCGCTGGGCGTCTAGCAGTGAAGCCATGGCGGCTTCACGCAGCTGGGTGATAGAAGGCAGATCCTCAGGGATGTGCTGGAATAGTGGGCCCTCGGCGGGTGCGCCGGGTGGGCGCATCACTACGCGCGCAATTACGCGCACCATGGTGGCCGAGCCGTAGCCGTCATAGGCCACTGCTCGCGGGCGCCAACCAGCGCGGCGTAGTCGCGGAATCACGTGGCGATGAAAGTGTTCTTCACCGCGTCGTGCCAAGTCAGATAGGGGCATTGGTTCTCCTTAAGGAGTTCCAGCCTAGTCGAGCTGTTGCCTGCACCGGTAACGCCCAGGCCAGGGCTACGCCAGAGGCGATAGCGGCCAGGGTGTAGGAGGAGCCCACCAGCTGCTCTACCACGTTCCAGTGCAGCTCGTTAACCTGCCCGTGGGAGAACCACCAGTGCGGGGCCATGATGAATAATGCTCCCTGCACTAGGGCCAAAGCGGCCAGGGGCGCGGACTTTAGCCGTAGCGTCACCGCGATTAGCGCCACCACGCTGGCTAGCCCCCACACCCAGTGGTGCGACCAGGTGATGGGGGAGACCAGCAGTCCCAGGGTCATGATTACTGCGGCGGTCAGTAAGGTGGCTAGGTTTTCGGGTAGCACCGGGGTGGCTGGGGTAGTGGCGACGACGTCCGGGGCGGTGATGTCGGCAGAAGCGACGGCGTCGCTGGCAGCTAGCTCGACGGCGTCGCCAGCAGGGGCGGCCAGAGCCGCCGAGGCAGTGG
>ERZ1699235.363-NODE-363-length-19215-cov-3.899937_pt1 | contig 19215 bp, 17 predicted proteins | sample MGYA00581546_ERZ1699235 | MGnify/ENA primary metagenome ERZ1699235 (study PRJEB42319, sample SAMD00040334) | human oral metagenome | material: saliva | host: Homo sapiens | study: EMG produced TPA metagenomics assembly of PRJDB4115 data set (Metgenomic analysis of... | reverse complement strand
CTCAAACTCTCTGCTCGCCACCGTCGTATCACCGCCTCGCTCCTGCTCGGTAAGACGCAGGTGGAGATTGCGCGCGTCGAAAAGCTCTCGCAACAGGCAATTTCAGACTTCGCGCGGGGCACGGGGGCGGGGCTCATCCAGTCCTCTCTTCTCATTGCGGAGGCCACTCGTGCATGAAACTCTTCTTCTTGGCATCGCTGCCTCGGAGCTAACAGTCCTACTGACGTCCGATCCGAGGCGGTGGTCGCGTCGCCTCGTACTGTTTGTCACGCTCATCATTGGGGTCGTGCTCTATTCGTGGCTCGTTCTTGGGGTGAGTACGTTTGCGAACGTGACGGGTACCGTGCTCGCCTTTGTCTGGTTCGGATGGGACCTGGTGGACGGGTCCGCTCGCGGCGTGCTCACTAGGTGGGCGCTGGCCACCATCGGCTTCGTAGCTCTGATAATCGTGGAACCGGGGCAGTATCCCGCGTTGTCCTTGCTTGATGTGCGGCCACTTGACCTCATTATTGCCATTACTTTTATGGCATTGGGGCCCGCCAACCATCTCATCACCGCGATCCTCATGTGTGCCCGAGGCCGAGCGACGGACCCCGTTCCGGGGTGGATTAACGCTCCTGTCCTGCCTCCGATGCCCGCCGATACCGACCAGCTCGATGGCGGGAGCGCGCGAGTAGCTGCGCCAGAGGGCGACGGCGCGCAGGTTGAGGATGACGAGGACTCGTTGCGCCTCGCTTCCTCGTCGGGTGCCGATACTGACGTGGCAATAGCTGAAGAAGAGGGGCCTGCCTTGCGTGGAGGACGCTGGATTGGTCCCCTTGAACGCCTGCTTGTCATCGTCTTGGTGGGTGCCGGTGCGGACGTCGCTATCGGCGCGGTCGTCGCGGCTAAGGGCGTCATTCGATTCCCTGAGATCTCGCAGGATTCCACGGGTGAAAAGGCCGAGGAGTTCCTGATCGGCTCGATCTCCTCCTGGATTCTGGCTGCGCTGGTGGCGCTGTTCGTCCGCGTGGCGCTCGAGACGTTCGGGTGACGCCACTTAGAGTATCCCGGGTGAGAACAGCAGATCCCTACGGGCGTAATATCTTCGCCCACGACCCGCATCGAGACGGTCCCGGTGCCCGTCGCCCGCGTTCGGTGGCCGTACACGTCGAGATCGGCATGGTCCTTGAGGACGTGTCCTCCGGCTGGGTGGGAGCTGTCACGCGCGTCGAAAAGTCCGGCGGTGTTCACCTCGTCGAACTCGAGGATCGGCACGGAGTGCGTCGGTCCTTCCCGCTGGGTCCCGGCTTTTGGCTGGAGGGGCGTCCCATCGAGGCGCTGCCTCCACGACCCAAGGCCGCCAAGGCCTCGTCGACTGTGCAGGTCAGCGCGACGGGGCGGCGTATCACGAACTCCGGTTCGTTTGCCCCCACATCGAGCGGCCCGAAGGTTGCCAAGCGTTCGCGTATCTGGGTGGAGGGACGCCACGATGCCGAACTCGTGCAGCATGTGTGGGGAGAGGACCTGGCAGAGGCAGGCATCGCGGTCCAGCTCCTCGAGGGCGTCGACAACCTCGAGGCGGTCCTGGAGGTCTTCGGTCCTGCGGACACAGCGCGCGCGGGCATCCTCGTTGACCACATGGTTCCGGGGTCGAAGGAATCGCGTATCGCCGAGGCCGTCTCGCGCAGGTGGCTGGGCGCGGTTCTCGTCCTCGGACACCCCTTCGTTGACATCTGGCAGGCCGTGAAACCCGCTCGCGTCGGCCTTGAACGCTGGCCTGACGTTCCACGTGGTATCGATATCAAGCATGGGACCCTTGACGCCCTCGGTTGGCCGCACGCCGACCAGCGTGACATCGCCATGGGCAGGAAGAGAATCCTCTCTACTGTGCGCACGTATCGCGACCTAGAACCCGCGCTGCTGGGGCGCGTCGAAGAACTCATCGACTTCGTGACGGTGCCCTGGGCGCAGTGAGGCGGACCGTGGCCGTGAGGTTCGCAATGAGCGCACATATCCGGCAGCGCACGGGTCGCCTCGGCTTGGGCGCGGGGAGTAGCATTGGCACTCAGAAAAAGAGAGTGCCAGGGCGAAGGGAGTGAGATGGCACGCAATAGCGCGCAAAATCGCAGGCTTGACGTCCTGCGAGCCATCGTCACCCAGTACGTGGCCACTCGCGAACCTGTCGGCTCAAAAGCCATCGCTGCGGGAGGTCTGGGTGTCTCATCCGCGACGATCCGCAACGACATGGCGGTCCTGGAGGAAGCCGGACTCATCTACCAGCCCCACACCTCTGCCGGGCGAGTCCCGACCGACCGCGGCTACCGCGTTTTCGTTGACCGCCTCGCCCAGCTCAAGCCCATGAGTGCCCCGGAACGCCAGGCTCTGGAAACGTTTCTCTCCGAGTCCGTCGATATCGATGACGTCGTGGAACGCTCCGTTCGACTGCTCGCGCAGGTCACCCATCAGGTGGCCCTCGTGCAATACCCGGGTTCGCGCGTGCGTACCCTCAAGCACCTCGAGGTTCTCGGTATCGCTCCGGGCCGCGTCCTCATCGTCGCGATCACGACCGATGGAGAGGTAGGGGAGCGGACCCTCACTCTCGATACCCCCCTTGACGATGCCCAGGTCGTCCAGGTGCGCGACCACCTGCGGGTTCACTGTGAAGCCGCCACCTCACAAACTGTGCGCTCGTGCGCGGAGGCGGCCACGGCCTCGTGTCGGCCTGAGCTGAGCGGTGCGGTTGATGCGGTTGGCGCGGCACTCACCGATGTGCTCTCCGGAGCCAGTGAGGCGAAGATCGTCGTCGCTGGCGCCGCCAACCTGGCGCGCGGAGCACTCGACTTCCGCGACATTGCCCCCGTCCTGGACGCCCTCGAAGAGCAGGTCGTCCTCATGCGTCTCTTTTCCGAGGCCGACCCCAGCGAAGACCTGCACGTGAGTATCGGCGCGGAAAACCCCCATGATGCCCTGGCTGAGGCCGCCGTGGTCACGGGAACCTACCGTGCCGGGGCGGACGAGAGTGGAGGAAGCGCGCACCTGGGAATCGTCGGCCCCATGCGGATGGACTACGCGCGCACCATGAGTTCCGTGCGAGCCGTCGCCGCCTACTTGTCCAGGTACCTGGCCCAGGAGAATACCAACTGACCATGCAGTCCATGACCGATCAGACGACGAATAAGCGCCCCCGCGGGAAGGAACAGGAAGCGTGAGAGACTATTACGAGGTCCTCGGCGTCTCCCGAGACGCCAGCCAGGACGAGATCAAGAAGGCGTACCGCAAGCTCGCGCGTAAGCTCCACCCGGACTACGCGGGTGCGGACTCGGAGGAAGCCTTCAAGGAGCTGTCGGTCGCCTACGAAACGCTCTCGAACCCTGAGAAGCGTCAGATGTACGACATCGGCGGCCCCGACGCCCTGCGCGGTGGTGGAGCTGGCGCGGGCGCGCCCTTCACCGGTTTCTCCGACATCTTCGAGGCCGTGTTCGCCAGCGGATTCGGTGCCTCCTCACGCGGCCCGGCCTCGCGCGTGCGCCGAGGCAAGGACCAGCAGGTGAGTGTGGACATCACCCTCGAGGACGCCGCGTTCGGTGCAGCAAAGGAAGTGTCCTTCAAGACGCACGTTCTGTGCGACACCTGCCACGGCTCGATGTGCCAGCCGGGTACCTCTTCCGAGACCTGCACGATGTGCCAGGGATCCGGCTTCGTCACGCAGATCCAGAACTCCCTGTTTGGCCGCATGCAGACGCAGGCACCGTGCCCTACGTGTCAGGGTTTCGGCACGACGATCCCCAGTCCCTGCACCGAGTGCAACGGCACGGGTCGTGTTCCGACGCGCCGCACTCTGAGCATCAACATTCCGGCCGGTGCCAGCGAAGGTACCCAGATCCGCGTGAGCGGCGAGGCCGAGGTCGGTACGGGCGGCGGCCCCAACGGAGACCTGTACCTGTCCATCCGCGAAAAGAAGCACCCCGTGTTTGATCGCCGCGGAGACGACCTGCACACGTGGATCACGATCCCGATGACGACTGCCGCCCTAGGTACCGAGTTCGAACTCGACACCCTGGATGGGAAGAAGAACGTTACGATCGACCCGGGGACGCAGCCCAACGACGATATCGTCTTGGAGGGTCTGGGGGTCGGCCACCTGCAGCGCTCGGGCCGTGGTGCCATGCACGTGCACGTGGATATCGAAATCCCGAAGAAGCTTGACGATCAGTCGCGCGAACTGCTGGAAAAACTCGCGAAGGTGCGCGGTGAGGTCCGCGTGGAGCCCTACCGCCAGCAGCCGACGTTCTTCGACAAGCTGCGCGACACTTTTATGGGCTGATGCGCGATGACACGGCCCGTTTTTCTCGCTGAGGACCTCTCCTGCGTTCCCTCGTCGCTGGCGGTGGGGGAGCGTGCGACGCTCGGGGGCAGCGAGGGTCGTCACGCTGCTTCCGTGCGCCGCATCGGTGCAGGGGAGTGGGTGGACGTCGCCGACGGGCGCGGGTTGCGCCTGACCTGCGAGGTTGTGGGGGCCGACAAGTCTTCGCTGTCCCTCGTGGTGCGTGAGGTTGTTCAGGAAGAGAGTCCGCGCCCCGAGATCATCCTCGTCCAAGCCCTGGCCAAGGGCGGACGCGACGAGGCCGCCGTGGAAATCTGCACCGAGATCGGTATTGATCGGGTCATCCCGTGGGCCTCGCAGCGCGCGATTGTCCAGTGGAGGGGACCGAAAGCCGAGAAGGGCCGCGCCAAATGGGAGGGCGTCGTGCGGGCAGCCGCTAAGCAGTCACGCCGCGCGTACGTGCCCGTCGTTGAGGCGGTGACGGACAGTCGTGAGCTGGCCTCTTGGGTGCGCGCCCTCACGGACGAGGCCGGGGTGGCCTTCGTCTGTCACGAAGAGGCCACGCAGTCCCTGGGAGCTGCCCTTGCACGGGTGCAGGGGGACGCTACGGATGGGTCCCTGCCCGCGCGCGTTGCCCTGATTGTCGGCCCCGAGGGAGGAATCGGTCCGGAGGAGACCGCTCAGCTGGTGGACGCCGGAGCTCGAACAGTCGGCTTGGGGGCCAATGTCCTGCGTTCCTCCACGGCTGGCGCAGTCGCCCTGACGCTGATTCGCGCTGCCGCCGGAGCCTACTAGGCGGTGACGGTGCCCGCGATGCGTGCGCGCAGCGTGTAGCTGTCGCCACGCGCCAGGGCAACCACGTCCGTGCCTGAGTTGAAGGCGTTGGGTGGACAGCTCATCGGCTCGACGGCAACGCCCACGCGGCCGATGTTGTCCGCCGAGTAGACCTGCAGCCAGGGAGCATCCGAGGACAGCGATACGCCGACGCCGGAGGCGGGGTCACGCAGCGTGACAGTCCAGGTGCCCTCCGGCAGACCACCGAACGCGTGGTCCAGTAGGGAAGCGCCGATGAGGGCGTGGGAGCGGAAGTCAAGGCCGAAGGAAGCGACGTCGTGGGGGGCGACCGGGATCATGGAGGCGTCGGCCTTGTAGATAATCGACGCGGGATTCTCAAGCTCCAGATCATCCACCCGTACACCGTCGACAGCCATGTAGGGATGGAATCCGACGCCGTAGGGGGCGGTGCCCTCGCCGATGTTCGTTGCCGACAGTTCGACGGCGAGGCCGCGCTCCGGATCCAGGCTGTAGCGAGCGGACGCAACGAGCGTCCACGGGTAGGAGTAGCGCGCCGGGATGAGAGTGCGCAGGAGCACCGAGGAGGTGTCGGCCTCGGCGATTTCCCACTCTTGGAAGGCCACAAAGCCGTGCAGAGACGTGCCGAAAGCGTGCTCGTTGACGGGCAGGTCGTAGGAGGTTCCTTCCCACGAATAGGTGCCTTCGGCGATGCGATTCGGCCAGGGCATGAGCACCTTGCCCAGGTAGGCGGGGGGACACTCGTCCACGCTGTGGGGAATGATCAGCTCGTGGCCCCGATACGTCAAGCCGGCCAGGCCCGCGCCGACCGTGACAATCCGCGCCCGATAGTCTCCGGCCGTGAGACTCACTTCGCGCCCCGATGCGCCTACCGTAACCATGAATGCTCCTGTGCGTTCACTGAACATGAAACACACTCATTATAAACGGAGTTGAGTCGTTCGCATCACGCGCCAGGCGTATCCTTATAGAGAATGACTCTCGATAGAAAGGATGCCCAGACTTATGGCTCACGAGATCACCGACGAGCTGATTGACCGCCTTCAGGCATACTCGGACAGCGCCCGCACGGTGGCGCGCAACGCCGTTTCCCACGCCGGCGTCGAATCCGTCGCCTTCGACCGCGCGAAGGTCGTCGCCACCCCCACGGTTGTTTCCCACAAGGTGGACGACTGGAAGGTCACCTCCCAAAAGAAGTCCGGCCGCTGCTGGCTCTTCTCCTCCCTGAACCTCCTGCGCTCGACAACCCGCACGCATCTGGGCCTCAAGGACTTCGAGTTCTCGCAGAACTACGTCCTCTTCTGGGACAAGTTCGAGCGCGCTAACTTCTTCCTGACCGACATCATTGCTACGGCCGCGACCGAAGATCTGGACGGCCGACTCCTGCAGTTCCTCCTCGGCGACGTTCTCTCCGACGGCGGCCAGTGGGACATGGCTGTATCCCTGTACCTCAAGCACGGCCTCGTCCCCAAGACCGCGATGCCCGAGACAGAATCCTCGGGCCACACCGCCCCGATGAACAACCGCCTGAAGGTCGTCCTGCGCCGCACCGCCCTGGAGCTTCGTGCCCTCGTCGCAGACGGAGCCTCCGAGGAAGAGATCAACGAGGTCAAGGAAGCTGCGCTGGCCGACGTGTGGCGCATCCTCGTCATCTGCCTGGGCGAGCCCCCGGCCTCCTTCGAGTGGGAGTGGCGTGACGATTCGGGCGAGTTCCACCGCGATGGCGTCCTTACCCCGCGCGAGTTCTACTCCCGCTACGTGGACGTGGACCTCACGCAGTACGTGTGCCTCGTCGATGACCCGCGCGCCGAGCACCCCAAGGGCCACACCCTGACCGTCGACCACATGGGCAATGTCGTCGGCGGTCGCCCGATCCTGTACGTGAACACCCCCGTCGAGCAGATCCGTCAGATCACGGCTTCCATCCTCGCCTCGGGCCGGGCCGTCTGGTTCGGTGCCGACTGCAGCCAGCAGTCTGATCGCACCTCCGGCCTGTTCGTTGAGGGGCTCTACGACTTCGACAACCTCTTCGGCGTGGACTTCTCCACCTCCAAGGAACAGCGTGTCAACACCGGCGAGTCCGCGATGAACCACGCGATGCTCTTCACCGGCGTCGACATTGACGAGGTCGGGGAGGGCCGCCGCTTCCGCGTGGAGAACTCCTGGGGCGAGGACCACGGCGACAAGGGCTTCTTCACGATGGACGCCGCCTGGTTCGACGCCAACGTCTTCGAGGTGGCCGTGCACGTGGACGACCTGCCCGCCGATCTGCGCGCCGTCATCACGGAGGAACCCCTGCATCTGCCCGCGTGGGATCCGATGGGCGCGCTCGCCTGAGCGTTCGTTTCGTGGGACGAGGCCGGGGCGTGGACGCGTGATCGCGTGGCCTACCCCGGCCTCGTCCGTTGATTTCACGCGAGAAACGCGCACTTTTCGCAGTGCCTACGACGTGGACGCGCGCTGTCACAAAACGCCATTTTGTGAACGCAACGCGCGCGCCGACCCGTCGCCTGCCATGATAGAGGCCATGACGAACCACACGAAGCCGACGTTGTTGATTTCCAACGTCCTGCCGGCACGGCCGGGGGACGAGGCATACAACAACATCTGCATGCGCCTGTGGGATCGTCTTCTCCAGGCAGCTCTGCCGACCTGGAACGTCATTCGCGAGTACGCGCAGGAGGACGGAGCCGAGGGGGCAGCGCTACGTGCACAGGCCGCCGACGCGATCATCATCATGGGCGGCGAGGACGTCCATCCGCTCAACTACGGCGGTTCGCAGGGCTACAACCGCGAGGGTCGCCACTGGTACCGCGCCGACCAGGGACAGCTCGCTCGCGTCGACTACGCCGCCCGCACCGGCACACCGCTGCTGGGCATCTGCCGCGGTATGAGGATCATCAACACCGCGTTCGGCGGCACCCTCGAACAGCATATCGACGGTGCGGACGGCACCCACACGAACCCCACGATCCTCTCCGATCACCGCTTCATTCGCCACAGCGTGCGTGTCGAGACCGACAGCCACCTTGAGCGTGCCCTTACTCCCGTCCTCACTGACTCAGAGCTGGTCATTTCGTCGGCGCACCACCAGCGCGTCGCACGCCTCGCCGAAGGCCTTCAAGTCAGCGCTTACGCTCCCGACGGAACGATCGAGGCCATCGAGTCGATCGATGCCCCCATTATCGGCGTGCAGTGGCACCCCGAGGACCCCGCCGCCGACATCTCCCAGCTGCACGCGCTCCTCGGCCACCTGGACGCGCGCCGCGCTCCCCGCCTCGAAAGGGCGTCGACTACCCTGGTCGCATGACCATCTCCCCGGGAACCAATTTCGACGACCCCCGATTCCACGACGATGGGCGCACGCCCGCCCGACGCATGCGCGACGGCGACTACTACGTTGCGGACGATGAACTCTCAGCACTCACGAGGCGGGCCGTTCGCCTCCTTGGCCTCTACGAGCAGGCTCACCCGAGCGACCCAGACATCGCTCGCTACCTGCTCTCCCAGGTCCTCGGACAGGTGGGGGAGGACGTTGACATCCGCCCGCCCCTGCGCGTCGATTACGGCTACAACATCACCATCGGGGACGGCTCCTGGGTCAACTTCGGCCTCACAGCCCTCGATGTTGCTCCTATCGTGATCGGTGCTGACGTTCTCATCGGACCGAACTGCTCCCTCTACACGGCGATCCACCCGACCGAACCCGGGCCTCGTCGCGCCAAGTGGGAATCCTCCGCGCCCATCACCCTCGAGGACAACGTGTGGCTGGGCGGCTCCGTCGTCGTCTGCCCCGGCGTGAGCATCGGCGAAAACTCAATCATCGGCGCGGGCGCGGTCGTCACGCGCTCGATTCCCCCGAACTCCGTCGCCGTCGGAAACCCCGCCCGCGTCATCAAGGCACTCGACCCGAGCGTGCCGCGCGCCATCGAAGCCGCCAGCGTTGGCGTTATAAGCCTCGGGGAAACGGGGGAGCGGGCATGACCATCCTGCCGATCTACATCACGGGCGAGCCGATCCTCCACCGGGTCGCGGACCCCGTCGAATCCTTCGACTCAACCCTGCGCGACCTGGTGGCCGACATGATCGAGACGATGCACGCAGCCCCCGGCGTCGGCTTAGCCGCTCCGCAGGTGGGCGTCGGACTCCAGCTTTTCGTCTGGTCCTATCGCGGTGGTGGTGCCTTTGATCGGCGCTACAAGGACATCCTGGGACTCAACGACGGAGCAGCCCGCAGCTACAACTCCGCAATGAGCGGCGTCGTCGTCAACCCGACGCTCGAACTCGTCTGGGATAACGATGGCGTCGGCGCGATTCTACCCACGCAGCCCGACATGACGAACGAGTCCGAAGGCTGCCTCTCCGTTCCCGGTGTCCAGTACCCGCTACGTCGCGCGCTCGGAGTGATCCTACGCGGCTACGACGCCGACGGGAACACCGTCCAGGCGAGTGCTCGCGGATGGCTCGCTCGCATCTTCCAACACGAGTACGACCACCTGCGCGGAACCCTCTACGTTGATCGCCTCGATACGCCCTACCGTGAGGACTCGCGCGCGTATGTGGCCGAGCGCGGCTGGGGGTCAAGCGGATGCACGTGGACCCCGGGGGAGCGAGCCTAGCTCAATCCTCCCGAGGTCCTTCTATGCGTGCGTGGGTCAGTGGACTTCGAAACCCAACGAACGGAAGTAGTTGCGCACGTCCTCCGTTGCTGCGGGTGTCGGGGCCTTCGCATCCTCCAACTGGTACTCCAGGCCGAGCGAATGCCACTTGTCTTTGCCGAGCTGATGGAAAGGCAGAACCTCAATGCGGTCGATGACGTCCTTCCAGCGGCTGACGATTTCGCCAACCATGCGGATGTTGTCAGGGTCGTCCGTCAGACCCGGAACCAAGACAAAACGGATCCAGATACGGGTGTCACCGCCGCGTGCCGCGATGCGGTCGCCGAAGGTGATCGTGGGAGCCAGATCGCGGCCCGTTGCCTTCTTGTACGTCTCGGGGTCGCCGCTCTTCACGTCCAAGAGCACGAGGTCGATGGCATCAAGCATCTCGTCATCGCAGTTCGCGCCCAGGTAACCGGAGGTGTCGATGCACGTATGCACGCCCATCTCCTTAGCACCCAGGAGGATGCGTTTGGCGAAATGGGGCTGCATGAGAACTTCACCGCCGGATAGCGTGATTCCGCCCTTCGTTGTGCGGAAAATGCGGCGGTAGCGCGCAATACGGGACAGCAGTTCCGTATCGGACACGGGTGCGCCATCCTTCATAAGGAACGTGTCGGGGTTGTGACAGTACAGACAGCGCAGGGGACAACCATTGAGGAACACGGTCATGCGCGTTCCGGGACCGTCAACGGCTGTCACGAGTTCCCAGGAATGGATCGAACCGAGCGTGCCCTCGCGCATGCGTCGCAGGCGTTCGGAACGCTCCAGGTCCGTGATCTCCTCAAGGCCCTCAACACCCGCACCGACGGTGCGGGACTGGGGGGCTTGGAAGTCCTGCTCGCGAAAAGTCGGAATAGCGAGGGTCTGCGTCATGTTTCCTTCTTCGAGGGGATGGGGCGCGGTGTTCACGCAGGAACGAGGCCGGGGTAGGTCGGTGGGATTGGCCGACAGCGGCATACAGAGTAGTGGGGCGTCGCGCGTACGCCCGACGCCCCACTACATTCGACCGATCAGGCCGAGTGGTGGAAGGTGCGGGACAGAACGTCCAGCTGCTGCTCACGGGTGAGCTTGACGAAGTTCACGGCGTAGCCGGAGACGCGAACGGTCAGGTTCGGGTACTTCTCGGGGTGCTCCATGGCGTCCTTCAGGGTGGACTCCTCGAGAACGTTGATGTTCGCGTGGTACAGGCCGTCCTTGTCGCCGCGCTCCTCGCGAGCGGCCTTCATGTCAGCGAGACGCTCTTCGTAGGTCTTGGTTGCCATAACATTTCTCCTTACTTGTGAGACGCCGGCGGTGCCGGCTGGGCGAACCGGGTTGCGGTGCGCCCACGATGGTGGGTGGCGGGGATCAACGCAGGTTGCACATCGACCCCCGCCAATGGTGGATCAGTAGCCCTTGGTGCCGTCGTAGGCGCAGGAATCGTCCGGGACGAAGCCCGCGTCGAGGATGCCGACCAGGTTCTGGATCTGCTCTTCCTTGGAGCGGCCCAAGCCCTGCGGGGTGATCGTGTTCGTCAGCGAGATGCCGTCGAGCGCGTCGTTGTAGTCCAGCTTGCCGACCGACAGCATGGAGGCGACCATGCCGTGCGTGTCGATGCCGTTCTCCGGGTTCGCGCCGGGGGCGAAGGGGGTGCCCTTCTCGTGGCCCGACGGGAAGGAACCGGTGGCCTTGCCGTAGACGACGTTCGAGGTGATCGTCAGGACCGACTGGGTCGGGATCGCGTCGCGGTACATGGGGATCGCGCGGATCTTGTCCATGACGGTGTGGACGACGGTCGCGGCGATGTCGTCAGCGCGGTCATCGTCGTTGCCGTAGGTCGGGAACTCGCCCTCGGTGCGGTAGTCGACGACCAGGCCGGTCTCGTCGCGGATCGGGTAGACCTTCGCGTACTTGATGGCTGCCAGAGAGTCGGCAACGATGGACAAACCGGCGATGCCGCAGCCCATGGTGCGAATGATCTCGGAGTCGTGCAGCGCCATCTCGATGGACTCGTAGGCGTAGCGATCGTGGCAGTAGTGGATGATGTTGAGGGCCTCAACGTAGGTGCCAACGACCCAGTCGAGCATCTCCTCGTAGCGCTTCCACACGTCATCGAAGTCGAGCGGGCCGTCACCCTGGACGGGCTCGTAGCCTTCCATGACCTGCTTGCCGCTCATCTCGTCACGGCCACCGTTGATGGCGTAGAGCAGGGCCTTCGCGGCGTTCACGCGAGCACCGAAGAACTGCATCTGCTTGCCGACCTTCATGGGGGAGACGCAGCAGGCGATGGCGGCGTCGTCGCCCCAGTGGGCGCGAATCTGCGGATCGGACTCGTACTGGATCGACGAGGTGTCGATCGAGATGAGGGCGCAGAACTCCTTGTAGCCACGGGGCAGGTTCTCGTCCCAGAAGATGGTGATGTTCGGCTCGGGGGCCGGGCCGAGGTTGACCAGCGTCTGGAGCAGACGGAACGAGGTCTTGGTGACCAGCGTACGGCCGTCGTCACCGAAGCCGGCGTCCGACCAGGTGGCCCAGTAGGGGTCGCCCGAGAAGATCTGGTCGTAGGCGATGGTGCGCAGGAAGCGGGTGATGCGCAGCTTGATGACGAGGGCGTCGATGATCTCCTGCGCGCCGGACTCATCCAGCGTGCCGTTCTTCAGATCGCGCTCGAAGTAGATGTCGAAGAAGCCGGACAGACGGCCGATCGACATGGCGGCACCGTCCTGGGACTTCACGGAGGCCAGGTAGCCGAAGTAGGTCCACTGCACGGCCTCGCGAGCGTTGGTGGCCGGGCCGGAGATGTCGTAGCCGTAGGACTGCGCCATGTTCTTCAGCTTCTTGAGGGCCTTGATCTGCTCGGAGTGCTCCTCGCGGTAACGCGCCCAGTGCTCGGAGAAGGGCTCGTTCGCGTAGCGATCCTTGTCCTTTTCCTTCTCGGCGATGAGGTGGTCAACACCGTAGAGGGCGACACGGCGGTAGTCGCCGATGATGCGGCCACGGCCATAGGCGTCCGGCAGGCCGGTGATGATGTGGGAGGAACGAGCGGCACGAATACGCGGCGTGTAGATGTCGAAGACCGCGTCGTTGTGGGTCTTGCGGTACTTGGTGAAGATCTTCTTCACCTCGGGGTTGTACTCCATGCCGGCCTCGTGGATGGCCGTCTCGACCATACGCCAGCCACCGTTCGGCATCATCGCGCGCTTGAGGGGGGCGTCGGTCTGCAGGCCGACGATCACGTCGTCGTCCTCGCTAATGTAGCCCGGCTTGAAGGCGTCAATGTCGGCGGGGGTGTCCGTGTCGATGTCGAGGATGCGCACCTTGCGCTCTTCGGAGAGGTACTTCTCTTCGAGAGTGTTCCACACGCGCAGGGTCTTCTCTGTCGGCCCTGCCAGGAACGAGGCGTCGCCCTCGTAGGGGGTGTAGTTCAGCTGGATGAAATCACGCACGTCGATCTCATCGCACCAGTTACCCTTTACGAAACCTTCCCAGGCCTTCTGGTCTGCTGTCGTCATTCTTCCTCTTCTCGGATGTCCGTATCCCGTTGTGGGGACGGTATGTCGGGAGCAAAACTCCCATGTGCGTCGGATTCCAACGCTTAGGCCTATTGTCCTACGGCTTGGGGACTCTCCACAACCCATATCGACCGACAGTCTATGTTGTCCGTCTCAGGATGTGGGCCCAAAGTCTCCGTCGGTCAAATTGTGGGACCAAGGTCCTTAGGAGAGGGGAGGGGCTTTGACCGCCTACACTGGTATCAGTGCCCGTCCCACAAAGGAGAAAAAGTCCTATGTCTGCACCCCGTCCGGTCCTCGGAGTTGGCGTTCTTGGAGCTGGAACTGTCGGTAGCCAGGTCATTCGCATCCTGCAGTCGAGCCGCGAGGATTTCGCCGCTCGCTCGGGCGCTGAAATGGAGGTGCGCCGCGTCCTCGTCCGCAATGTGGATGCCCCGCGTGACGCTCCGATCGACCGCGAGCTGCTGACCACCGACCCGGCCGAGGCGATCGACAACATGGACCTCGTCGTCGAGCTGATCGGCGGCATCGAGCCCGCGCGCACCCTCGTGCTGCGCGCCCTCAACCGGGGCATCTCGGTCGTCACCGGCAACAAGGCGCTCCTGGCCGCGCACGGCCCCGAGCTGTACGAGGCCGCCGCATCCAACGGAGCCGACCTCTACTACGAGGCCGCCGTCGCAGGCGCCGTCCCCGTCGTGTACGGCCTGCGCGAGTCCCTCGCCGGCGACCGCATCACGACCGTGATGGGCATCGTCAATGGCACGACGAACTTCATCCTGGACGCGATGAGCACCAAGGGGCTGAGCTACGAGGAGGCTCTCAAGCAGGCGCAGGACCTCGGGTTCGCCGAGGCCGACCCCACCGCGGATGTCGAGGGCTTCGACGCCGCCGCCAAGTGCTCCATCCTGGCGTCCCTAGCCTTCCACACGCGCGTCGGCATTGACGACGTCGCCGTCGAGGGCATCTCGAGCATCACCAAGGAAGACATGGAGGAGGCCGCGCGCGTCGGCCACACCATCAAGCTCCTGGCCATCGCCGAGCGCCGCATCGGCGAGGACGGCCGCGAGGGCGTTGCCATGCGCGTCCACCCCGCGCAGGTCCCCTCCGATCATCCTCTCGCCTCCGTCGACGGCGCCTTCAACGCGATCCTCGTCGAGGGCGAGGCTGCGGGTCGCCTCATGTTCTACGGCCAGGGTGCGGGCGGCGCTCCCACGGCCTCGGCGGTCCTGTCCGACCTCGTCGCCGCGGCGCACCACCGCGCCTTCGGCGGGCACGCCCCGCGCGAGTCGGTCTACGCCCACCTGCCGATCCTCGATCCCGGCTCGACGCACACCCGCTACCAGATCCGCCTCCAGGTCGAGGACCGCCTCGGCGTCCTGTCAGACGTTGCCGGAATCTTCGCCCGCCACGGCGTCTCCATCCAGTCCGTACACCAGCGCAACGACGAGGTGCCCGGCGCCTGCGTCATCGTCGTGACTAGCCACCGCGCCCGCGAGGCCGACCTGCGCGCCGTCGCCCGTGCGCTGTCCGTCTCCGACGCGGTGCGCGAGGTGACCTCCACGATCCGTGTTGAGGGTGAGTGACGTGCGCCTGCGTGATGACTTCGTCGCGGTGAAGGTTCCCTCGACCAGCGCGAACCTCGGCCCCGGATTCGACTCCATGGGCCTGGCCCTCGACCTGTGGGACGAGGTGTCGGTCCACGCGACGACGGGGGCCACCTCGGTCGTCGTCGAGGGAGAGGGAGCTGGGAACGTCGAGCAGGGCGAGGATAACCTCGTCGTGCGCGCCCTGCGCCTCGCGCTCGACCGCGCCGGCGCGCCCCAGGTGGGCGTGCGCATGCACTGCACGAATCGCATTCCCCATTCTCGAGGTCTGGGTTCCTCTGCGAGCGCCATCGTCGCCGGCGTGACGCTGGCGCGGGCCCTCATCGGTGACGCCGACGTGCTCGGCCGCCAGGAGATCCTCGAGATCGGCTCGCAGATGGAGGGCCACCCCGACAACGTGGCTCCCGCCGTCTTCGGCGGTGCGACCATCTCCTGGATGAACGAGGAGACCTCCGAGGTGGGCAGCGTACGCCTGACCCCGCCCGAGGGCATTCACCCGGTCGCCTTCATCCCGGACTTCGAGCTGCGGACCGCCGCCGCTCGTGCCGCGCTGCCCGCAACCGTGCCCCACGGCGACGCGAGCTTCAACGTCGCCCGCGGCGCCCTGCTCGCCGCCGTGCTCTCGGGCAATGCGCAGGCGAGCGGGGGAGTGGACCTGCACTCCCTCCTCATGGAGGCCACGCGCGATCGCCTGCACCAGGAGCAGCGTCGGGCCGCCATGGAACCTTCCCTCGCCCTCGTCGATTGGCTGCGCGGCGCAGGTTTTGCCGCCGTCGTCTCCGGCGCGGGCCCGACGGTGCTCTCCCTGGAGTCCGTCGGTGCCGATATTCGCCGGGATGCCGCGGCTGCCGGGTGGCTAGTCGTCCCGATGGGAGTGGCTCCCCAGGGCGTGCAGATCACCCGAGGAAGCCTCTCCAAGGTGGAATTCTGAGCGTTTACGCCCTGTGAGTTTCTGCGCAAGCACCGCCAGCCGCGCCGTCTAATCGACAGCGGGCTGGCGGTCTTGCTATATTTTTTTCAGGTCGAGACGAATGTTCGACTTCGGCCTTCGCGATGCGCCTCTTTCGCGCATCTTCCTGATCAAGCTTTTTCGTATGCTTGAGCAATCACCTCGCCCGCTGTGGGCGCATTCCAGTAAGGATCACTTCGTGAGCAACGAAACCTCCGCCGAGACGACCACGTCGCTGTCGGCGATGAAGCTGCCTGAGCTGAAGGCTCTGGCCGCCTCCCGCGGCCTCAAGGGCATCTCCCAGCTTCGTAAGTCCCAGCTGATCGAGCTGCTGAGCAACGGCGCCGGCGCCTCGACCTCGCAGAACAAGGCTCCCCGTGAGGACGCCCCGGCCTCGTCCAAGAAGAAGGCCGAGAAGGCTGAGAAGCCGGTCGCCGACAAGCCGGCTGAGCAGGCTCCCGCCTCCGACGCGCCCGCCGAGGCTCCGCGTCGTTCTCGCCGCCGCCGCGCGGTGAGCCAGGGCGCCGTCGAGCCCGCGCACGTCACCCTCGACCTGCCGCTGCCCGCCGCCGAGCGCACCGAGCCCACCCCGGAGCCCGACACGGCAGTCGTCGAGACCGTCCTGAACATCGAGCTGCCCGACGGTGACGACACCGAGGGGCGCCGCCCCCGTCGTGAGCGCGGCCGCCGTGGTCGCCGCGACCGCGAGAACCGCGAGAAGCGCAGCGAAGGCCGCGAGAACCGCGAGAACCGTGAGAACTCCGAGGCCCGCCCCGCGCGCGGCGGCGAGGACAACCTCGCGCCGATCGCCGGCATCCTCGACATCCAGGAGAACCACGCCTTCGTGCGTACCTCCGGCTACCTGCCCGGCCCGAACGACGTCTACGTGACGCTCGGCAACGTGCGCCGCTGGGGCCTGCGCGCCGGTGACGCGGTCGCCGGTGCCGTCCGCCTGCCCCGCGAGGGCGAGCGTCAGCGCCAGAAGTACAACGCCCTCGTGCGCGTCGACTCCGTGAACGGCATGACGATCGAGCAGGCGCAGGCGCGCCGCGAGTTCGGCAAGCTGACCCCGGTCTACCCCTCCGAGCAGCTGCGCATGGAGACCTCTCCCAAGGCCTACACGCCGCGTGTCATCGACCTGGTCGCCCCCGTCGGCAAGGGCCAGCGTGGCCTCATCGTCTCCCCGCCCAAGGCCGGTAAGACCATGGTCATCCAGCAGATGGCCAAGGCCATTGAACTGAACAACCCCGAGGTGCACCTCATGGTCGTCCTCGTGGACGAGCGCCCCGAAGAGGTCACCGACATGCGCTCGATCGTCAAGGGTGAGGTCATCGCCTCCACCTTCGACCGTCCCGCATCCGACCACACGACCGTCGCCGAGCTCGCGATTGAGCGCGCCAAGCGCCTCGTCGAGCTGGGCCAGGATGTCGTCGTCCTGCTTGACTCGCTTACGCGTCTGTCGCGCGCCTACAACCTGGCCGCGCCCGCCTCGGGCCGTATCCTCTCCGGTGGCGTGGACGCGTCCGCACTGTACCCGCCCAAGAAGTTCTTCGGCGCTGCCCGCAACATCTCCGAGGGCGGCTCGCTGACGATCATCGCCTCCGCGCTGGTGGAGACGGGCTCGAAGATGGACGAGGTCATCTTCGAGGAGTTCAAGGGCACCGGCAACATGGAGCTGCGTCTGTCGCGTCAGCTCGCCGAGCGCCGCATCTTCCCCGCGATCGACCTCAACGCGTCGGGCACCCGTCGCGAGGAGCTGCTCTTCAAGCCCGAGGAGCTGCGCATCATGTGGAGGCTCCGTCGCGTCCTGGGCACCCTTGATCAGCAGCAGGGCCTCGAGCTGGTCCTCGACAAGCTCAAGGAAACCCAGTCCAACGCTGAGTTCCTCATGCTCATCCAGAAGACGACGCCCTCCGAGTGATCGGCGGGTGAGAGCGGGGCGAGTGGCGAGAGCCGCTCGCCCCGCTCTCTTTTCGGTCCGCGCCTGAATACCGGACAACTGATCACGGCCTATGTCAGACTTGGGGCATGGTGAACGCGACACCGAATGTGTTCAATGCGCAGGCGACACGGGAGTCCTCGCGCCGGTCCTGGAGTGCTGTGCGCGGATGTGCGCGCCTCGTTCTTGGTCTCCTTCTCGTACTGCCGGCCCCCCTTCAGCTGGCGATCGCCATCTATGACCATGCCCATCAGGGGATGGGAGAATCGGTGGGCTGGCCGAATTGGACCGGCTGGGTCATGGCGCTGTGCGGAAGCGGCGTGCTGTGGCGCGGCGCCGGTATTCGGCGCTCGGGACGTCAGAAAATGACGATGATCGCTGAGAAATGGGCTGCCTTGGAGAGCCAGCGGATAGAGGTTGAGCGCGTGTTTTCCACGCTCGTCGGTGCCGGGCACTACGAGATTGGACTGACGGCACGCCATGAGTGTGCCCGAGCCGAACGCGACAGGGTTGGTGCACGGATCGCCGAGCATAGGTCACCGGGTTTCTTCGCGTCGCTGAGCGAGGCGTCGGGAGGCGCGGAGGAAGAGATCCTTGCGCGGATGGAACGCCTGGCAGACGCGGATGCAGCGATCATGGCTGCGCGTGACTTTTTCGCGCTCGCGCCCGGCTGGCGCGACGTGTGGAAGACCGAGGTCGGCCCGATCATCGAAGACTTGGATGTATTTGACGACGTCGCAGACACCCTGGAAAGTGTCAATACGGAGCCGGGTATTCTGGCGGAGATTGAGGCTTTCAGGGAGCGTGTGGGAGACGACAAGGACACGGTGAGAGACCTCGGCAACCGCCTCGGCGCTGGGCAGATCAGTCCCGCGCGGGCACTGGAGGAACTCGACCGCATCGCGAATGAGGCGCGCACGCGCGTTGCCGAGCTCATCGAGGCGACGCTCGTGGCCGATGCCTCGCCCCAGGGACGCGAACGTTACGCAAGGTGGAAGGGCGCGGGGATCAGCCTGACCGCGGCGAACGCGGAGTACGACGCAGCATACTGGAGCGAGGCAGCGGACACTGACATCGAGTACAACCCGCAAGCCACGATCCGACTGATCGCAAACTCGGCAGGGGTCCACCTGCACGGTCAACCAGCGCCGACGACTGGAATCCTGACGACCGCCCGCTGGCGTGTCTATCTGCTGCCGATGTATCTCGATCGATACCTGAGAGATGATGTGGACGGCGCAGTCGATGGCTCTTCGTCGACCTGAGTGGCGTAGGGGTCGGGCGCGTCGCCCGTCAGTCTTCTTGTCACTATACGTGGACAATACCGAGCAACCGCTCGTCATTCGTGCCAGAGTGAAGCCATGACATCTATGACACTCAACGGGGCTGATAAGGAAAGAGAGCATCCGCCCGCATCGCTGCGCGTCCTACGCTTCGTGGTGGGTCTCCTCC